>Ga0265296_1000406_pt1 | contig 69171 bp, 57 predicted proteins | sample MunlanPumphouse1_FD_189073 | JGI IMG/M metagenome (GOLD analysis project Ga0265296, IMG submission 189073) | Groundwater microbial communities from a municipal landfill in Southern Ontario, Canada - Pumphouse #1 | ecosystem: Environmental > Aquatic > Deep subsurface > Groundwater | place...
CTACTCGCGCCACAAACCGTTCGAGCATATCTATCGCCACCACCGACGATACCGCATCACCGAAGGCGCCGAAGAAATACAAATGCGCAAAGTCGCCGCGTATCTGTTCGGGTATATGGGGCCGCGGCGCGAAACGATCGGGAAGCTGTGAACCGGCCCCGCACGCTTTACGACCAGATATGGGACGCGCACGCCGTCGCCGAGGATGACGGCGAGACCCTGCTCTATATCGACCTGCACCTGCTTCACGAGGTCACCTCGCCGCAAGCCTTCGCCGGGCTCGCGGCGGCGGGGCGCGCCGTGCGCCGCCCCGAGCGCGCGCTTGCCTTGTCCGATCATAATGTGCCGACCGCGGGGCAGGCGGCGGGCCCCGCCGGGGTTGACGATGCCGAAGCGCGCGCGCAGCTCGAAGCGCTGGTCAGCAATACGCGCGATTTCGGAATCGAGAATTTCCCGATGGGCGATCCGCGCGGCGGGATCGTCCACGTCGTCGGTCCCGAACAGGGGCGCTCGCAGCCGGGGATGACGATCGTCTGCGGCGACAGCCACACCTCGACGCATGGCGCCTTCGGCGCGCTCGCCTTCGGCATCGGCACGTCGGAGGTCGAGCATGTGCTGGCGACGCAGACGATCCGCCAGCGCCGGTCGCGCAACATGCGCGTGACGGTCGATGGCGTGCTCGCGCCGCACGTCCATGCCAAGGATCTCGCGCTGCACCTGCTCGGCGTGATCGGTGTCGATGGCGCTGCGGGGCATGTCATCGAATATGCCGGCGAAGCGATCCGCGCGCTGTCGATGGAGGGGCGGATGACGCTCTGCAACCTCAGCATCGAAATGGGCGCGCGCGCGGGACTGGTCGCGCCCGATGCGACGACCTTCGCCTATCTCGAGGGGCGGCCCGCGGCGCCGACGGGGAGCGCGTGGGATGCCGCGCGCGCGCGCTGGGCGGACCTCGCAAGCGACGATGCGGCGCTATTCGATCGCGAAATGCGGGTCGATGCGCGCGATGTCCGGCCGATGGTGAGCTGGGGTACGAACCCGTCGCAGGCTATCGCGATCGACGGACTGATTCCCGATCCGGCCGCGCTGACGAGCGCCGAAGCCCGTGCCGCCGCGGCGCGCGCGCTCGCCTATATGGACCTGACGCCGGGCGTGCCAATCGCCGGATTGCGGCTCGACCGGGTGTTTATCGGCAGCTGCACCAACAGCCGGATCGAGGATTTACGCGTCGCCGCGGAGGTCGTGCGCGGCCGCCGCGTGGCGCGGCATGTTCGCGCGATGGTCGTGCCGGGGTCGGGGCTGGTCAAAAGACAGGCCGAGGAAGAGGGGATCGACCGCGTCCTGCGCGACGCGGGGTTCGACTGGCGCGAGCCCGGCTGTTCGATGTGCGTCGGCATGAACGCCGACCGGCTGCAGCCCGGCGAACGCTGCGCCGCGACATCGAACCGCAATTTCGAGAATCGGCAGGGGCGCGGCGGGCGCACCCATCTGATGAGCCCGGCGCTCGCGGCGGCGAGTGCGATTGCGGGCTGCATCGCGGCGCCCGAAATGCCGGGCTAGGGTCCAGACCTAGAGCGCCGCTTCGAACCGCGCGATCGCGTCGGCGTGGCGCAGCGTACGTGCGATGTCGTCGAGCCCTTCCATCAGGATGCGGCGGTCATCGGGATCGATCTCGAAATCGATCGTCTCGCCCGATGCGAGCCCGATCCGCTGCGCTTCCAGATCGACTTCGATCGGGGCATATTGCGCGAGCGCGATTTCGTCGCGCAGCCGCGCGCAGCTTTCGTCGGGCAGGCGGATCAGCAGCAGGCCGTTCTTGCGGGCGTTGCCGGCAAAGATGTCGCCGAAGCTTGGCGCGATAACGCAGCGGATGCCGAAGTCGGTGAGCGCCCACACCGCATGTTCGCGCGAGGAGCCGCAGCCGAAATTGCGATCGGCAACTATGACCTGCGCGCCACGACATGTCGGCTGATTCAGGATGAAGTCGCCCCGCTCGCCGCCATCTTCCGCAAAGCGCAACTCGCGGAACAGATATTTGCCAAGGCCCGTGCGGGTCAGCGCCTTCATATATTGCGCGGGGATGATCATGTCGGTGTCGACATTGGCGAGTGGTATCGGCGCCGCGACCGCATTCATCCGGATGAATTTTTGCACATCGCCTCCATTAACTTAGTATTCTAAGTAAGTGGATCGGTCGATCTTGTCCAACATTATCGCGGAGTTGGAAGGGCGATGCGATGCAAGAGGACGATGAAGACAGTTGCCGCGCGAATCTTCGCGTTCTAAGGTTCGCGCTTGCGCGGGGCGGCGCCCGCCGCCGGGGACCGCGACAGGGGAGCAGGATTTTGGCAAAGAAAACACAGGATTACCGGCATCCCGCCGAATATTATACCGATCCTGAGAACAGCATCGGCTATCTGGCGCGCGTCGTCTTCCGGTCCTTTTCGCGGCTGCTCGAACGCCGCACGCTGACGCACGACGTGTCGGCGGGGCAGTGGCGGTTCCTGCGCCAGCTATGGCGCGAGGACGGCATCACCCAGCGCGAACTCAGCGAACGCGTCGGCATGCGCGAGCCGACGACCGTCGTCGCGCTGAAGGGGCTGGAAAAGGCGGGGCTGATCACGCGCAAAAAAACCGCTGACGATCGGCGCAAGACCTTCATCCACCTGACCCCGCATGCCAAGAAGCTCGAACTGATCCTCGCGCCGATGAACGCCGAAATTCACGAGATCGCGACCAAGGGCATGACCGACGACGAGGTCGAGGTTCTCCAGCGATTGATGCGCCGCGTCATCGACAATCTCGGCGATGAAACGCGCAAGCTCGCGGTGCTGTCCGACATCAAGGCTTGATCGCTTGCATTTGCCAGGCGTCCGGACAATAGGTTAGCATACTAACCATGTTGTCCGGGAGGATGAATGACCAACATCGCCGTTATCGTCGGGAGCACCCGCGAGGGGTCTTTTAACCGCGCCTTGGGCGAACTCGCCGCTGCCAGCCTCGAAGCGCAGGGCGCAAGCGTGACGCGCATCGACCTCGCGGCGTTCGACCTCCCGCTCTATTCGGCGGCGCTGGAGGCCGGCGCGTTTCCGCCCGACGCGCTGAAGCTCAAGGCGCTCTTCGTTGCGCAGGACGGTCTGCTCTTCGTCTCCCCCGAATATAATGGCTCGCTGCCGCCGCTACTCAAAAATGCGATCGACTGGGCGTCGCGGCCAACCGGCGAGGAAAGCCTTGTTGCGCTGACCGCTTATCGCGGCAAGGCGGCGGCGATCATGTCGGCGTCGATCAGCCCCTTCGGCGGGCTGCGCGGGCTGATGCACCTCCGCCAGATACTCTCGACGATCCAGATGCTGGTGATCCCCGAACAGGTGCTGGTGCCGAATGCGCACGCCGCTTTCGCCGAGGATGGCAGTTTGAAGGACGCGCTGCCGGCGTCGCTGGTCGAGATGACCGCCGGACGGTTGATCGGGGTCGCTAGGGCTCTGTCGGTTTAGCGGCGCGGCGCGACGACGGGGCGGTCGATGTTGTCGCCCCAATCGGCCTCGAGCGCTGCGTACAGCGCGTCAAACTTGTCCTGCCCCAGCTTGGCCGCGATTTGAGCGGTAAGCTCGTCCATCGAGCGCTGCGCGTCCTTGCGCATGCGCGCGCCGAGGTCGGTCAGCGATACGATCATGTGGCGGCGGTCGGCGGGATCGACGTCGAGTTGCACGATACCGAGCTTCACCATCTGGTTGATCGTGCTGTGGATCGCTTGCCGCGATATGCCCAGATTGCGCGCGATGTCCGACGGGCGCACGATGCCGCTGACGATATTCGTCATCACCATCGATTGCGGGCGGTTGACGTCGGGCCAGCCATGGTCGTGGAGCCGCGCCTGGAGCCCTTCGTCGAGCCAGCAGAAGCGCTGAAAAAGCGCGATGATAAGCTGGTTGGTGCGCATGGACGCTATGATATGCCCCTGTTGCCGGCGGGGTGCCGACGCCATCAAGCTAGAAGAGCGGAGCGGACGAAGCAAGGCAGAGCGGCGTTGCAAAGATAAAATGCTTAGTATACTATCTATTGCAACGAGAACGGAGAGAGGGCCGCATGGACGGGTTGATGCAGAATGTGCCGCTGACGGTCGATCGGATCATCGACCATGCGGCGAACTGGCACGGCACGCGCGAAATCGTGTCGCGCGATGCCGAGGGGCGCGTCACTCGTTCGACCTATGCCGGTGTTCATGCCGACGCAAAGCGGGTCTCGAACGCGCTGGCGGCCGAGGGGATCAAGGCCGGCGACCGCGTCGCGACGATGGCATGGAACAGCGCGCGGCACCTCGCCGCCTGGTACGGCGCGGCGGGGATGGGGGCGGTGCTCCACACGCTCAACCCACGGCTGTTTCTCGAACAGATCGCCTATATCGTGAACCATGCGGGCGACCGGCTGCTGATCGCCGATCCGGCGACCGCCGACCTCGTCGAGGAATTGCTGCCGCAGGTGCCGACGATCGAGAAGGTGATCTTCTTTTGCGATCGCGCGTCGTTGCCGCAGACGAGCTTTCCGGCGGTGGCTTTCGACGACTGGATCGCGGGGCATTTGGCCGAATATGACTGGGGCGGGTTCGAGGAGAATGCCGCCTGCGGGCTTTGCTACACCAGCGGCACGACGGGGAATCCCAAAGGCGTGCTCTATTCGCACCGGTCGAACTATATCCACGCGCTGATGACCTTGCAGCGCGACGCGCTCGCGCTGTCGGCGCGCGATACGGTGCTGCTTGTTGTTCCCATGTATCACGCCAATGCGTGGGGCGTTGTCTATTCGGCGCCCGCCGTCGGCGCGAAACTCGTCCTGCCGGGGCAGCGGATGGATGGCGAATCGATCTATAATCTGATCGAGCAGGAAGGCGTCACATACTCGGCCGCCGTGCCAACAGTGTGGCAGATGCTGCTGCAATATATGCAGGAAAACGGAAAGCGCTTCACGACGCTGGAGCGCGTTACGATCGGTGGGTCGGCGTGCCCCCCGTCGATCATTCGCACCTTCCGCGACGATTATGGCGTCGACGTCATCCAGGGCTGGGGCATGACCGAAACCTCGCCATTGGGCACGGTGTCGGTGCCCAATGCGGCGGTTGCGGCTAAGGAAGACGACGCGCAGATGGCGTATAAGCTCAAGCAGGGGCGGTTGCTTTGCGGGCTCGAAATGAAGCTCGTCGACGATGCGGGCAATCGCATGCCGCATGACGGTAAGACGCCGGGGCGGCTGATGGTCAAGGGGCCGACGATCGCGTGCGCCTATTATGGCGGCGAGGGCGGCGATGTGCTCGACGCCGAGGGGTTTTTTGATACCGGCGACGTCAGCACGATCGACGGCGAAGGCTATATGCAGATCACCGACCGCGCGAAGGATGTGGTGAAGTCGGGGGGTGAATGGATCAGCTCGATCGAGATCGAAAATATCGCGATGGGGCATGATGCCGTGGCGAACGCCGCGGTGGTCGGCGTCGCGCATCCGAAATGGGACGAGCGTCCGATCTTGCTGTGCCAGCTCAAGGACGGTGCCGACGCCTGCGCCGACGACCTCAAGGCTTATCTCGACGGCAAGATCGCGCGTTGGTGGATGCCCGACGACGTGCTGTTCGTCACGGAGATCCCGCTCGGCCCGACGGGCAAGATCGACAAGAAGGCGATCCGCGCGGGGCTGGAGGGCTACAAATTGCCCTTCGAAGTCACCCGCCGACCATAACCATAACAGGAGAGACGATGATGGACCCGAACGGGATCGAAGGACTGGACGCGCAATTTGTCGGGCTGGTGTCGCCGACGGCGCCGCGCATTCAGGCGGGCGGGCATCCGTGTCAGGGCATTTACTGGACGCAAAGCGGCCAGCGGCCGCAGGTCGCGATCATCGCGACCCATTATAACGTGGATTTCTCCGAACATTATATCGCCCCCTATTTCGCGCGGCAGGGTTTCGGCTTCCTTGGCTGGAACACGCGTTATCGCGGGGTCGAGGACCAGTTCCTGCTCGAACATGCGGTGCTCGACATCGGCGTCGGGATGAAGTGGCTGAAGGAAGAGGCCGGGGTCGAGCAGATCGTCATTCTCGGCAATTCGGGCGGTGGCTCGTTGATGGGCGCCTATCAGGCCGAGGCGATTGCGCCGACGCTGACCGACCGGCTGCCGTCGGCCGGACAGGATGCGCTGGCGCAGCTCATCAAGGGCGACCTTTATATCAGCTTCAATGCGCATCAGGGGCGTCCCGAAGTGCTGACCGACTGGATGGACGCGTCGGTGATCGACGAGAATGATCCGACGCTGACCGACCCCGAACTCGATCCGTTCAACTCCGCCAACGGCCCGTCCTATTCGGACGCGTTCATCGCCAAATATCGTGCGGCGCAGCGCGCGCGGAACCAGCGCATCACCGACTGGGCAAAGACCGAGCTGACGCGGCTGAACGATGCCGGCATTCCCGACCGCATCTTCCCGATGTTCCGGTGCTGGGGCGACATTCGCTGCGTCGATCCCGCGATCGACCCTTCGGACCGCAAGCCCAACTGGTGCTATCGCGGTGACCCCGCGACCGCGAACCGCACGCCGAGCATCGGCCGCGCCAACACGATCAAGACCTGGCTCAATATGTGGAGCCTCGAAACCTCGCCGTGCCAGGGGCAACCGCACCTCGCCAAGCACGACACGCCCGCGCTCGTCGTGCAGGGAACCGCCGACACCGGCGTTTTCCCGAGCGACGCGCGCAAGATCTTCGATTTCCTCGGGAGCAGCGACAAGAAGCTCGAATTGATCCCCGGGGCGCATTATTTCGAGGACTCGATCGAAGAACGGCAGAACGCCGCCGACCTCGTCGGCGCATGGATCCGGGAGAAGCTGTGACGTGACGGTCGACGCCGACATCATCGACGGATTGCGTGACGCCGGGCTGGTGGGCAAGGGCGATGTCGTCCTCGAACCGCTGACCGGCGGCGTGTCATGCGACGTGTGGAAGGTGGAGACGCCGACGGGGCCGATCGTCGTCAAACGTCCGCTCGAACAGCTCCGCGTCGCCGCCGAATGGCACGCCCCGATCGAGCGCGGGCAGAGCGAGGTGCGCTGGCTGCGGCGCGCGCGCGGCGTCGACGCGCGTTCGGCGCCCGAGGTGCTCGCCGAACTGCCCGGTTATGGCTTCGCGATGCGCTTCCTCCCCGATTGCCCGGTGTGGAAGGACGAACTGATGGCCGGGCGGGTCGATGCCGACTTTGCCGCGGCGGTAGGCCGGGGGATTGTAGCTGTCCATGCCGCGACGGCGAACAATCCGGCTGATCGCGATGCCTTTCCCAACGACGCGATGTTTCGCGCGCTGCGTGTCGATCCGTTCCTGCTTTTCGTCGCGGACCATGACGCCGAACTCGCGCCATTGTTGCGGACGCTCGCCGACGATCTCTCGTCGCGCAAGATTGCGCTCGTCCATGGCGACGTCAGCCCCAAGAATATCCTCGTCAGCAGCGACGGCCCGGTGTTCCTCGATGCCGAATGCGCCGTCTACGGCGACCCGGCGTTCGACCTCGCCTTCTGTACCACGCACCTGCTGCTCAAGGCGGTGTGGCTTGGCGATGCGCGCCTGAACGAAGCCGCCGCGGCGCTCGTTGGGGCGTATCGCGCGGGGGTTGATTGGGAAGATGCGGACGAACTTTTGCTGCGCGCCGGAAAGCTCACCGCCGCGCTGCTCCTCGCGCGCGTCGAGGGTAAATCGCCCGCGCCCTATCTGACCGACCCGGGCCATAAACACATCGTGCGCGAACAGGCACGCGCGCTGATCCGGGCGCCGTCGCCGGTCGACGCGCTCGTCGTCAATTGGAAAAGGAACATTGCATGACTTCGCGTATCGCCTCTGTCACCGGCCGTCAGATCTGGGATTCGCGCGGCCGGCCCACCGTCGAGGCTGAGGTCGTGCTCGAATCGGGTGCGGTCGGCCGCGCCATTGCCCCCGCCGGTGCCTCGCGCGGGGCGCATGAGGCGATCGACCTGCGCGATGGCGGCGCGGCGTTCGGCGGCTTTGGCGTCAATCGGGCGGTCGCCGGGATTGGATCGGAGATTGCGAGCGCGATTGCGGGCATGGACGCGCGTGAGCAAGCGTCGATCGATGCGGCGCTTTGCGACCTCGACGGCACGCCGAACAAGGCACGGCTTGGCGCGAATGCCGTCGTCGCGATGTCGATGGCGGTGCTCCACGCCGCCGCGGCGGACGCGCGCGAACCACTGTGGCGTTACCTCGCGGGCGGGCAAAAGGTGCGCGTGCCGCTCCCCGAAATCCAGATTTTTGGCGGCGGCGCGCATGCCGGGCGGCGCACCGACGTACAGGATTTCATGGTGATGTGTCCGAAGGCAGGCAGCTTCCGCCGCGCGCTCGAGATCACCGACGATGTCTATCGCGCCGCGGGTAGACTGATGGAGGCGAAGGGGCCGCTGTCGGGGGTCGCCGACGAGGGCGGCTGGTGGCCCAATTTCGCGTCGAACGAGGATGCGCTGGGCACGCTGACAAAGGCAATCGAGGCAAGCGGGCACCGCGCGGGCGAGGAAGTGTTTATCTCGCTCGACATCGCCGCGAATGAATTGGGCGATGCCGACGGCTATAATCTCGCGCTCGACGACGGACGCTTGTCGGGCGAGGCGATGGCGGCGCGCATTATCGACTGGGCGAAGCGCTATCCGATCCTGTCGATCGAGGATCCGGCGGGGCAGGATGACTGGACGACGATGGCGGCGGTGACCGCGGCGATCGGCGACAAGGTCCAGATCATCGGCGACGATGTGCTCGTCACCAGTGCCGCGCGCGTCGAACGCGCGGGCGATGCGGCGGTGTGCAACGCCGCGCTGATCAAGGTCAATCAGGTCGGCACGGTGACCGAAGCGAAGGCCGCGCTCGACGCCGCGGTGGCGCGGGGCTGGGGCGCGATCGTCTCGGCGCGCTCGGGCGAGAGCGAGGACGTCACCATCGCGCACCTCGCGACCGGTTGGAACGCCGGACAATTGAAGGTCGGCAGCTTCACGCGCTCCGAACGCATGGCGAAGTGGAACGAGATGCTGCGGATCGAGGAAACGATGGGCGGCGACGCCGAGTTCGCGGGCTTCTCGGCCTTCGCCGGCTCGATTGGCCGGGTCGCGGCATGATCGTGCTTCACGCCCGCCCAAGCCCGGGGTTTCGTGAAGCGGTCGATGCGATCTTCGGCCCCGGCGTCGTCGTGCATGTCGATGAGGCCGCGCCGCTCGATGCAGTGGCACCGGAAATCACCGCGCTGCTCCACGTGTTGACGCCGGTGACACCCGAATTCATCGCCTCGGCACCGAAACTGAAGCTAATCCAGAAGCTCGGCGTCGGGGTGAATACGATCGCGCTCGACGCGGCGCGTGGGGCTGGCGTCGCTGTCTGCAACATGCCGGGCACGAACAGCCAGGCGGTCGCCGAAATGGCGCTGTCGCTGATGATGGCGGTGCTGCGGCGGACCTGTTTCTTCGACGCGCGCACCCGCGCGGGCGAGGGATGGACGGCCGATCCGTCCGAACTCGACAGCGTGGGGGAGATTGGCGGGCGCACCGTGGGCCTCGTCGGTTTCGGCAATTCGGCGCAATTGCTTGCCCCGGTGCTGGCGGCGCTCGGGGCGAAGGTCGTTTACACCGCGCGCAATCGCCGCGACTGCCCATATGAATATTGTGCTTTCAATGACTTGATCGCCGAAGCCGATATCGTTTCACTGCACATCCCGCTCTCCGACGAGACCCGCGCGAGCGTCGATCCGTTTGCGATGAAGAAGGGGGCGGTGCTCGTGAACACCGCGCGCGGTGAGCTGGTCGATCAGGCGCGGCTGGTCGAGGCGCTGACCGCAGGCCATCTGCGCGGCGCCGGGCTCGACGTGTTCGCCGAGGAGCCGCTGCCGCGCGGCAATCCGCTGCTCGGTTTGCCGAATGCGGTGCTCGCACCGCATATCGCCTGGCTGACGCCCGAAACGCTCGTGCGCAGCCTGACGATCGCACATGAAAATTGCCGTCGGCTTGTGGCAAATGAAGCCCTTCTTCATCAGGTGGTCTAATGACTCTCCCTATTGTTTTGGTAACCGGTCAACTTTTGACCGACGCCGTGTGGCAACCGTTGATCGATGCGTGGAGCGATCGCGACGTGATCGTTGCCGACAATCAGAGCGACGACACGATCGGCGGTTTTACGCAGCGCCTGCTCGACGATGCGCCGCCACGGTTCACGCTGATCGCGCACGCGATGGGCGGCTTCGTCGCCTTCGAGGTGATGCGCCGCGCGCCCGAGCGCGTGGCGAAGCTCGCGCTGATCTCGACGCTCGCCTCGGCCGATGGCCCGGCGCAGACCGCGCGGCGGCAGGGCTATATCGATCTCGTCGAAAGGGGGCAGTTCGATCAGGTCGTCGAAGAACGCATCCCGATCCTCTTTCCCCAGGAAAAGCGGAGCGACGCGCGCCTCATCGGCATCGCGCGGCAGATGGCGGCCGATACCGGCGCCGACACCTTCCTCGCGCAGCAGCGCGCAATCATGGCGCGCATCGACAGCCGCCCGCAGCTCGGCGAGATTGCGGTGCCGACCTTGCTGATCTGGGGCGAAAAGGACGGCATCACGAGCCGCGCGCATCATGATGAGATTCTGGACGCCATCCCGGGGGCGCGGCTCGAAGTCGTGGCAGGCGCTGGGCATCTGCCGACGGTCGAGGCGCCCGAGGTGGTGGTGCCGTTGTTGACGGAGTTCGTGGACGCCTAGTTCCCCTCCCTTTCAGGGAAGGGAGATGGTTACTTCAACTCCGCCCGCACCAGCGCCGTCCCGTCGACCATCGCCTTGAGCTTTGCCTGCGAATGCGTGCGGCTGTGATATTTCATCCCGCAATCGGGAGCGATCCAAAGTCGTTCGGCGTCGACATAGCGCAGCGCCTCGCGGATGCGGCCCGCGACGATCTCGGGCGTTTCGACCTCGGAAATCGACAGGTCGAGCACGCCGTACATGATCGTCTTGGTCGGCAGTTCGGCAAGGATCGCGGGGTCGAGCCCAGGCTGCGCCGCCTCGATCGAAATCACGTTGATCGCCGACGCTTCGAGTTCGGCGAGGAAGTCATAGGCTTTGGGCTTTGGACCCGTCGCGCCCGCACCGTGGTGCACCATCGCATAGCCGAAGCAGATGTGGAGCGCGGTCGTCCCGCCGACGCCGTCGAGCGCGCGGTTGATCGCCTCGATCGCGTAGCTGTTCGCCTCGGCGGCGCGCGCCTGCAGATAGGGTTCGTCGAGTTGCACGACGTCAACGCCCGCCGCGAACAGATCCTTGACCTCGGCATTGACCGCGTCGGCATAGTCCATCGCGAGCGACCGCGCGTCGGGGTAAAAGCCATTCTCGGCCTGCTGCGTCATCGTGAAGGGGCCGGGCAGGGTGAGCTTCACCGGCTTGGTCGAATGGCGGCGGAGGAAGGCCGCATCCTGCGCTTCGATCGGCGCGACGCGGCGGATCGGGCCCGAGACGAGGGGCACGGGGTTTGCGTTGCCGGTGCGGTCGACCGCCGTGCCATGCTTTTCGCGGTCGATCCCCGACAGCGCGGTCGCGAGGCGGTTCGAATAGCTTTCGCGGCGCATTTCGCCGTCGCCGACGATGTCGATGCCGACCTCTTCCTGATCGCGGATTGCCATCAAGGTCGCGGCTTCCTGCGCGTCGGCGAGCCAGGGTTCGGGGATGCGCCACAATGTCTCGGCGCGCACGCGCGGGGGCAGGCTGGCCTTCAGCGCCAAGCGGTCGATCAGCCAGTCGGGCTGGGGGTAGCTTCCGACGATCGTCGTGGGCAATATGGGGTGGTCGAACAAGGCCATTCCTCTCATTTTGGGCTGGCCAAGCATTTGCTTAGTATTCTATCTAATTCAAGTCGAAACGACGGTTGGGAGAGCAAAATGATCGATCTGGAGGCCATCCGGACGCTGGCGGATATTCCGGCGGCGCAGGCGCGGGCGCGGGGCGCGGCGACCGCGGTGAAGTTCGGGGAACGCGAGACGAGTTTCGCCGCGCTCGATGCGCGGTCGAATCGCGTCGGACATGCGTTGATCGCCGCGGGCGTGGCACCGGGCGACCGTGTCTCGGCGCTGACCAAGAATCATGACAGCTGGTATCCGCTCTTCTTCGGCGCCGCGCGCGCACGCGCTTGTTTCGCGCCGATCAACTGCCGCCTCGCGCCTGCCGAGATCGGTTTCATCCTCGGCGACGCCGGGCCGAAGCTGCTGTTCGTCGGCGAGGATTTCTTCGAATGCGCGCTCGCCGCGATTGCCGATCTGGCGTCGCCGCCAAGGCTGATCGCGCTCTATGGCGAGCACCCCGCGTTCGAGCCGTTCGATGCCTGGCTTGGCGAGGCGTCCGACGCGCCACTCGCTGATCCCCCGCAGTTCGCCGACGATGTGCTCCAACTCTACACCAGCGGCACGACCGGCCTGCCGAAGGGCGCTGTGCTCACCAACGCCAATTACCGCACCTTCCTCGAAGCGGCGACCGAGGTCGACGGCTTTGCCTATGGCGAGGACGAGACGGTGATGATCGTGATGCCGCTATTCCATGTGGCGGGCACGAACGTCAGCTTCTCGGGTCTCGCGCAGGGGGGCCGGCTCGTGCTCGTCAAGGATTTTACCGCCGCAGACGCGGTGCGGATGATGCGCGAGGAGGATGTCGCGCACGCCTTCCTCGCCCCCGCGATGATCCAGATGATGCTGCTTCAGCCCGGCGCGAACAGTGGCGCCTATCCCGCGCTCAAGTCGATCGCCTATGGCGCCTCGCCGATCGCCGAAGATGTGCTGCGCCGCGCGCGCAGGGCCTTCGGCTGCGACTTCGTGCAATTCTACGGCATGACCGAGTCGGCGGGCGGCGGTTCGTATCTGTCGCCAAGCGCGCATGATCTGCCGGGCAAGCTTACCTCGTGCGGCAAGCCCTGGCCTGGCGCCGCGATGGCGATCCTGGGCGGCGATGGGCGCGAGCTGGGCGAGGGCGAGATTGGGGAGATCGCGATCCGCGGTGGCATCGTGATGAAGGAATATTGGAACCGCGCCGCAGCGACCGAGGAGGCGCTCGCGGGCGGCTGGCTCCACACCGGCGACGTCGGCTATCGCGACGCCGACGGATTTTATTACGTTCACGACCGTATCAAGGACATGATCGTGTCGGGGGGCGAGAATGTCTATCCGGCCGAGGTCGAGAGCGCGATCATGGGCTGTCCGGGTGTCGCCGACGTCGCGGTGATCGGCGTGCCCGACGACAAATGGGGGGAGAGCGTGAAGGCCCTGATCGTGCCCGCGGCGGGCGCGACGCTCGACCCGGCCGATGTCGTCGCCTGGGCGCGCGAACGGATTGCGGCGTATAAAATTCCCAAGAGTGTCGAGTTTATCGAGACGCTGCCGCGCAACCCGTCGGGCAAAGTGCTGCGCCGCGAATTGCGCGCGCCTTATTGGGAGGGTCGTGACAGGGCGGTGGGGTAGGAATCGGACTTAGCTTTGTCATCCCCGCGAAGGCGGGGATCCCGCTTTGCCACGATGAAGGGAAAAGCGGGTTTCCCGCCTTCGCGGGAATGACGGGAAAGGGTCGAAAGCTGTCAACCCGTAAGACCCCGCAAAAAAGAACCCGGCCAAAAGGCCGGGTTCAGGAGGAGTTCCCAGTGTACTTTTGGGAATGTCTATTCGGCGGGCACCGTCTTGCGACCAGTAATGAAGCCTTTGCGCTTCGTGCCGTCGGCCTGCACCGGGTCATGCGCGACATCGCTTTCGTCGAACACCTTCGTCCATGCCGCAAATTCGAGGCACACGCCGTCGGGATCGAAGAAATAGACCGAGCGGACATAGACGTCGTCGTTCATCTCGGGCGACGACTGGGTTGGCGAATTGTCGTGGTTCAGGATCGGCGTGACCTCGACGCCCTTGTCGACCAGCCGCTGGTAATATTCGTCGAATTTTTCGGCGCGGACGTTGATCGCGATGTGGTTCATCGATCCGTGCGCCGACATGAAATTGCCCCGTGTCGGCAGCGCTTCGGGCGCCGAAATGCCGGGGACCGCTTCGGGTGCATTCGGAAACCAGAAGAAGGCGAGGCTGTCGCCATTGCCGATGTCGAAGAAGAAATGCTGGCCGCGCCCGCCGGGCAGGTCGAGTGTCTTGACCAGCGGCATGCCGAGCGTGTCGCGGTAGAATTCGACCGTCCGCGCCATATCCTTGCACACGAGCGCGAGGTGATTGACCCCGCAGAATTCGAATTCGCTATTTGCTGCCGCCATGATCCGTCTCCTTGTGGTTTAGTTTGCGTTGACGCTGGGGCGGCTTTTCATCCGCTCGTACCAGCGCCCGATGTTGGTGAAGGCAGGGTCGATCGGCTGACCGACCGACGCGCCGAAATCGAGAAATGCGAACAGCATGATGTCGGCGAGACTGAGCGTGTCGCCTGCGGTGAATTCGCGCCCCGCGATCTGTCCGTCGAGCCATTTGATCCCGTCCTGCGCGGTCGCTTTCAGTCCCGCCGCGGCTTCGGGAAGGCAGCGCAGCCGCGGTTCGAACAGCGGCAGGCCCTCGGCAAAGCGGAAGCCGTTGGTCAGCGGCTCGCAAATCTTGAGGTCGACGCGGCGTGTCCACATGCGCGTCGTTGCGCGTTCCTCGGGTGTCGATCCGATCAACGTCGTGCCCGGAAAACGCTCGTCCAGATATTCGCAGATTGCGGTAACTTCGCAAAGGATGCTGCCATCGTCGAGTTCGAGCGCGGGCGTCTGTCCTGCGGGGTTCACATCGACATTATACGGCGCGCGCCGGTTCTCGCCGCCGCGCAGGTCGACGCTGACCTCGGGGATCTCGATACCCTTTTCGGCCATGAACAGTTTCACGACGCGCGGGTTCGGGCCGACGCTGGTATAGAATTTCATTCTGTCCTCTCCCGATCCTTCTATCATGATCCGGATTTATCGTCAATTTAGTTGACGGTTAACCCGGACCGCGGCCAACGGACGCGGTAAAGCCTCCCCGTCGTCGAAGCCGTAATATAGGCGTCGCGCCGATCGGCGCCGCCGAACGCGATGTTGGTGATCCCGACATCGGGCAGCGGCACGAACTCCGAACCGTCCCCCTCGGGGTCGAAAATCGTGATTCCGCCTTCGACCATCGTGCCGACGCAGATGCGCCCGCTTTCCTCGACTGCCATACTGTCGAGCAGGCGGAAGGCGGGCGGCGTGCCGACAAATCGGCCGGGCGCCCAGGGCGGTGGCGGCGCCAGTTCGCCGGGCGCGACCACCTCCATCGCCCAGACGCGCGCCGTCATCGTCTCGCTGACGTACAGCATCTTGCCGTCGGGCGACAGGCCGATGCCGTTCGGTCCCATCATGTCGCCGCGCTGGCGGGTGATCCGCGATCCGTCCGCGGCGGCATAGTAGATCGCGCCATGGTCGCGGCCGGTGTCGCGCACCTGACCATGATCGGTGAACCAGAAACCGCCCGCAGCGTCAAAGACGATGTCGTTCGGCCCTTTGAGCCGTTCGCCTTCGAAGCTGTCATAGAGCGTCGTTGCCGCGCCGGTGGTCAGGTCGATGCGTTGGATCGACCCGCAGGCTTCGGCATGCGCGGCGTGGCCAGGAAACAACAGGCTGCCCGCCTCGATCCACTCGAACCCGCCATTGTTGCAGACATAGGCGGCGCCATCGGGGCCGATTGCGAGCCCGTTCGGTCCGCCGCCAAGCTCGGCGACCACCGACAGGCGGCCGTCGGGCGAGACGCGCGTCAGCGTCCCGCGTGCAATCTCGACCAGCAGCACCGATCCGTCGGCCATCGGCACCGGGCCTTCGGGAAAGCGCAATCCCGTCGCGACGATCTTGGGCGGCCCGTAACCGTTCATCCGGCGCCCACTCAACTTTGGGGGGATCGCGGTGCGCTGAGGAAGTCGGCGGCGCTGAAGCCTTCGGGTGCCGCGACCTCGACGATCGGGTCTTCGCGCGCGTCATATTCCATACGCAGCGCGCGAGTGATCACCGCGTGCATGTCATAGAGGCAGGTGATGTAGGTGAATTCGAAAATCTGCTCGTCGTCCCAGAAGGTCTTGAGCTTGTCGAAGACCTCGAGCGGGACGCGCCCGCCGGCTTGCGCGAGGCAATCGGCATAAGCGAGCACGGTGCGTTCCTGCTCGTTGTAGCAATCGGCGACCTGCCAATAGGCTATCCCTGCGATCTTCTCCTCGCTGACGCCGAGCCCGCGCAGCGACTTGCAATGCTGCGAGAAAACGAACTGGCTGCCCTTCACCCAGCCTGCGCGCGTCTGCCCGAGTTCGCGGAGCACCGGGTCGATCTTGCGCGCCGGGTGGCGATAGACCGCGAAACCGTCGACGGCATGCTTGAAGATGTCGGGCGCGAGCGCGAAGACCGTCCACCAGTCGCCCGGCGTGCCGGTCGCGGTGCCGGGTTCGGCAACAGGGTCGCGCTCGCCGAACAGGCGGTTGTAATAAGCGGTGACGGTCTCGTCGGTGACTTCCGAACGCGGAACCTGGCGTAGGACGGGCATGGCTAACTCCTCAGGCGTTCGCGAATTTGCGGAATTCGGCGACGTGCGCGCTGTCGAAATATTCGTCGAGCCGCGTGATCTTGCCATTCTCGACCTTGCAGACGATCGCGCAGGGCAGGCGAACGGGACCGTCGTCGTGGACGCGCACGCCCTTCAGCACATGCTGCTGGACGAAGCCGCCGGGGAAAGTCGTCAGCCGGCGCTCGGCATATTCGCGGTCCTTGATCCGCGCGACCATGCCGGTCAGCGTCTGCGCGGTCTGCGCCGGGGTGACGATCAGTTCGTCGGTATTGTGCCAGATCTCGGCATCGGGGGTGAAGCTGCCCTGCATCGTCGCAATGTCGCCCGCCTCGATCGCGTCGAAGAAACGCTGCGCCATTGCGCGGATGTCGTCCTGCTCTGCCATGATGCTCTCCTTAAGCTTTCGCGCCGAACATGCGGCCGCCGTTGGCGGCGATCAGCCCGTCGATGTCGTCGCCCTTGTATGTGGGATCGGCCGACGGACCGAAGGACGCCAGCATGTCCTGCGTCACCAGTTCGGCCATCGCCTTCCATTCGGGGTGGGTGAAGATCCAGTATTCGCCCGCCTCGATCGCCTGCACGACGCGTGCGCCGATCTTGTCAGGGGACATGCCGCCGGCGAGCACGCCCTGCATTGCCTGGCTCGTTGCGGCGGCCTTGCCGACCTCGACCTCGGCGGGACGCAGGTCGCGTGTCGTCTCGACGATCCGCGTCGCCGACATGCCGGGCATCAGCACCGAAATATCGACGCAGGTCGCGGCGAGCTCGTTGCGCAGCGCCATCGCGATGCCGAGCGTCGCATATTTGGAGCTGATATAGGCGACCGAGATCGGCGGCGGCACAATCGCGACCATCGACGCGGTGAAGACGAGGTGGCTCGGCTCGCCGCTCGCCTTCATGTCGCCGAGGAAGGTGCGGCAGGCATAGAGATGCGCGTGCGCGTTGACGGCATAGTTCCAGCGCCAGACGTCGGTGTCATATTGCTCGAACGGCCCCGACCCGCCGCCGACCCCGGCGTTGCTGAACAGGATGCGCACCGGTCCGAACGCGCGCGCTTGTTCCCCTGCGGCGGCCCAGCTGTCCTCGCTCGTGACGTCGAGCTGGAGGCCGAGTGCGTTCGCGCCTTCGCTGCGCAGGGCTTCGGCCGCGGCATCGGCACCGGCGCCATCGATGTCGGCGAGAATGACCGATACGCCTTTGGTGGCGAGCGCCTTGGCAGTGGCGAGCCCGAGCCCGCTTGCGCCGCCGGTGATGAAGGCGGTCTTGCCCGCGACATGGGTCATTCGGCGAAATCCTTTTCGAGATAACGCGTCATCCGGAACTGTGCGATGCCCGCCGCAGCAGCAAACGGCATCAGCGCCATCAGTGCCCAGCGCAGGCTGTCGACGCCGTGCGTATCCTTCAGCGCATCGCTGACGATCCCGGCGAACAGCGGACCAAGGCCGAGGCCGACGATGTTGAACATCAGCATCAGCACCGCGGCGGCGGTCGCGCGGCTGCGCGGCGGGGTCAGGTTCTGCACCAGCGCCAGCGCCGGGGCGACATAGGCGGTGCACGCCGCCATCGGCACCAGCATCAGCGCGAGCGAGAGCTGCCAAGTGTCGACAAGCAGCGCCGCGATGAAGGTCGGGATCAGCACTGCTGTCGCGAGCGCCGGGATGGTGCCGTATGCGCGCGCCGAAGTTTTGGCGCGGTGGCTGACGAGCCAGCCGCCGCCGAGAATGCCGATGCCGAAGGTGATGCCCGCAGCGGGCGCGAACCAGGTCGCCATCGCCTCCAGCGGCATCTTCTGCGTGCGCATCAGAAAGGCGGGGATCCAGTTGAGCATGCCATAGCTGACGAAGGCGGCGAGCCCGCTGCCGATCATCACCATGCGCAGCGACGGGCGGCGGATGAACATCGCGAGGCTCTGGCTGAAGGGCAGCGCCTCGTCGGCGGGCTTGTTGGTATCCATCGCCCCGCGCGCGGGTTCGCGGACGAGCCAGATGAGCAATGGTGCGACCAAAATGCCGACGATGCCGATCACGACGAAGGCATTGCGCCAGCCGATGTTGGCCGCCGCCCACGCGCCGAACGCCGCGCCAACGAAAACGCCGAACGGGCCGTTGAGCGTGAAGATGCCGATTGCCAGCGGGCGCTGGGCGGGTGGGTAATAGTCGGCGATGACCGACAGCGACGGCGCGGTGCCGCCCGCTTCGCCCGCGCCGACGCCAAAGCGCATCAGCGCGAGCTGCCAGAAATTCGATGCGAAGCCGCACGCGGCGGTGAAGCCGCTCCACACGACGCACGCGATGCCGATCAGCTTCACGCGGTTCCAGCGGTCGGCGATCATCGCGACAGGGACGCCCATTCCTGCATAGAAGAGCGCGAAGGCTAGGCCGGTGAGCAGACCGAACTGGGTGTCGCTGAAATCCATCTCGGCGCGGATCGGTTCGACGAGCACGGACAAGAGCTGTCGGTCGACGAAGTTGATCGTCCCGACCACGAACAGCATCACGAGTGCGACGTTGCGACGCAGCGCAAGGCCGTTGTCGGACGCTGCGGCGCCGCCATCGAGGGCTGTAGCCTCTGTCATCACACTCTCCAAAAACGCACGAGTCTTCTCGGTCCAAAAATACTTAGGTATTTAAGTTTATCTGTCAATATGCTTTACGGTAACGGCAAAATCGGCGGGAGAGAAGAAATGGATATCAACGGCAAAAGCGCCATTGTGACGGGTTCGGCGGGCGGCATCGGCCACGCGACCGCGGTGATGCTGGCCAGCCGCGGCGCGGCGGAGATCGCGCTCGTCGACGTCAACGAAGCGGGCCTCGCCGAGACCGCGCGGCTGGTCGAGGCAGCGGGCGCGCGGGCGAGCGTCCACACACTCGACCTCTCCGACATTCCCGCGACCGAAGCGTGGTTCCGCGCGCATGGCGACGTCGACATCCTGCACAACAATGCCGGGGTGGTGTCGGGCCTGCCGCAATTTCCCGACGTCGATGCTGCGCGGATCCGCTGGATCATCGACGTCAACATCACCTCGCTCGTCGCGGCGACGCAGATCGCGGTGCAGGCGATGAAGAAGCGCGGCGGCGGGGTGATCGTCAACACCGTGTCGACCGTCGCGCTCGGCACCGGCTTCTACGATGCGATGTACGCGACGACAAAGGCGGCGGTGATGATGTTCACGCGCTGCTGCGCGCCGCTGAAGGACGAATGTAACGTCCGCGTCGCGGGCATGCTTCCTGGGCTGGTCGACACGCCGATCCTCGACACGACGGGGGCGGGCGGCAAGTCCGAATGGATGAAGACGGTGCTCGCGAACAACGAGGCGTGCGTGCCGGAGGATATTGCCGGTGGCGTTATGGCGCTTATCGAGAACGACAGCCTCGCCGGTGGTGATTGGGTCGCGGTGCGGCGGCTCGGCGGCAAGGTCGAATATCAATGGGGTCATGCCGATACTATCTAGTCCCCTCCCGCAAGCGGGAGGGGAGTGAAGGATCACCGCCTCGGCGCCTCCAGCATATTCTTGCCGAACAAATTCGACCATTGCTCCTCGGTCAGCACCGGTCGCGCGCTCGACAGGTTCGCGGCGTTCTTGACGTCGGTCCCCGCCATCACTGCGGGCCGCTCGCCGATACGCGCGAACCAGTCGGCGACCGCGGGATAGTCGTCGAGCGTCAGCCCGATCGCGCGGATCGCCCGCGTCCACGGCCACGCCGCGATGTCGGCGATCGAATATTCCTCGGCCAGATAGTCGGCCTCGCTCAGCCGGCCGTTGAGGACGTGGAGCAGGCGCAACGTCTCGTTGCGATAGCGCTCGACCGGATAGGCATGGCCCTCGGGCGCATAACGGATGAAGTGGTGCGCCTGCCCCTGCATCGGGCCGAAGCTCGCCATCTGCCACATCAGCCATTGCTGCGCTTGGGCTCGCCGACGCGGACTTTCGGGAAGCAACTGTCCGCTCTTTTCGGCGAGATAGAGCAGGATCGCGCCGCTCTCGAACACCGGTAGCGGTGGGCCGCCGCCGATGGGCTCATGGTCGACGATCGCGGGCAGGCGGCCATTCGGGTTGATCCGGCGATATTCGGGGGTCAAATGATCGCCCTCAAGCATGTTCATCGCGAGCAACCGGTGCGGCAGCCCCACCTCCTCGAGCATGATCGACACTTTGTGACCGTTCGGCGTGGGCGTGAAATAGACGTCGATCATCGCGGTTGACCCCTTCACACAGGTCACGACCGCGATCGCCGCTTCCCTGTCGAGGAAAGCTTCGATCGCGGCCGATCCCTGGGACATCATATTCGAACCTAGAACTTGATCCCGGCCTCGACCGAAATATTGCGGGTGGGCTCGAGATAGAGGATCGCGCGCGGCGTCGCGGTGATCGGCGCGGGCAGGTTGAACGCGCTGCCGATCGTTTTCTCGTTGGTCAGATTCTTGCCGACGAGCGCGACGTGCCAGCGGTCGTCCTGGTCGGCCAGCTGGACGCGAAGGTCGAACTTCGCATAGCCGCCCTGGACGCCGAAGATCGGGCTCTGGTTGTCCGAGTTGAAATATTTCGACCGCGCCGACGCGACGCCGGTGATGTCTAACTTCAGATCGCTCGACAGGTCGAAGCGCGCATGCGCTGTTACACTTCCCGTGTACTTCGACGAGTAAGCCACGGGATAACCGCCAAGATTGTTGGTTTGCGGCCTGCAGGTCACTGGCTGCGAGGCAAGGCACGCCGCGCCCGGATAATCGTCATATTTGATATCCGAATAGGCGGCGGACGCGCTGATGTCGAAATTGGGGATCGGGAAGATGCTCAGCGATCCTTCGAGCCCCTTCGACGTCGCTGCCGCGGCGTTACCAGTCAGATAGCTCGACGTCGCCGGCTGATAGACCGAGACCTGCAGGTCCTTGAACTTCGTATGATAGGCCGAGACGTTCGCGACGACCTTGCCGTCGAACAGCGTCGATTTGATGCCCGCCTCGAAATTCTCCGACTGTTCGGGCTCGAAGGTGAAGGTCGCGCTTGTCGTGCCGAGCGTGTTCGAGACGAAGCCGCCCGATTTCGAACCGCGGCCCCACGTCGCATAGACCATGATGCGCGGGGCGATATCATATTGCAACGTCACCGACGGATCGACATTGCCTTCGCTGATCGAACCCGTGGCGCTCGAGATCGGGCGCAACGCGAAGGGGCCGTAGACAAGCCGCGAGGCGAAATCGGCATCCTTCTTGGTGTGGCTGTAACGCAGGCTGCCGATCGCGCGGAACGCGTCGCTGATGTTGAACGTCGCCTGGCCAAAGACCGACCAGGATTCGGCCTTTTGCCGGAAGATGCTGTCGATGCGGCCGAAATAATTCAGGCTGGCGATGTTGAAGCCCTGAAATTGTTCCAGCGTGTAATCCGACTTGTCGTAATAGGCGCCCGCGATGAATTCGAAGGTCTTGCCCGTCGGCGACAGGATGCGGATTTCCTGCGAAATCTGGTCGAAACGTTCGGGGAAGGCGTTGTACACCGAGTTCGGAACGAAGGCGCCGCCCCTGTTCGGGATCGTCTGGTCGAAGCCGTTGACGATCTTCGACTTGAACCAGCTGTAGCCGGTGACCGAGGTCAGCGTGAAATCGCCGAGCGCGAGGTTGCCGACGCCCGAGATCATGACCGACTTGTTGTTGTTACCCTCGTCGCCGAGCGCCGAGCGTTCGAGATAGCGCGTGGTCTGCGGGTCCTGGCCGCTGGTCAGTGGGCTCGACACGGTGATGCCGCCGATGACTTCGCGGTTTCCGTACTCGACCTTCGCGGTGTAATCGAAATTGGCCGACGGTTCCCACTTCACGGTCAGGCGCAGCAACTGCGACTTGATTTCGGGATCGTCGTGATCGGTCGCGCGGTTATAGATATAGCCGTCCTGGTTGACGATCTTGTACGCGAAGCGCGCGCCGAGCGTGTCGCTGATCGGCCCCGACAGATAGCCCGAGAAATCGGTGCCCTTGTGGTCGAAGTTATAAAGGCCCGTGATCGCGCCTTCGAAATCCTTCGTCGGACCCGCCGACACGACGCTGACCGCACCTGCGGCGGTGTTCTTGCCGAACAGCGCGCCCTGCGGACCGCGCAGCACTTCGACGCGCGCAAGGTCAAAGAAGGGCGCCTGGGCCTGGCGGTTGCGGCCGGCATAGATGCCGTCGACATAGAGCGAGACCGACTGGTCGAACGCGAAGTTCGCCGGCGGCGAACCGAAGCCGCGAATATAGATGACGTCGTTGCCCGCGGTCGACTGGACGAAGACGTTCGGCGTGTAGTTCATCACCGCCTTGATGTCGCTGGTGTTGAATTCGGCGAGCTTGGCGCCGCTGACGACTTCCATCGAAATCGGCACGTTCTGCAGATTCTGCTCGCGCTTTTGGGCGGTGACGATGATTTCGTTGCTATTGCTGTCGTCGACGTCCGCCGTGTCGGCAGGGGCTGCCTGCGCCATCGCCGGTGCGGCATTGGCAAGCATCGCGATCGCCGCCACGCCGGACAGCAGGAACTGGTTATGCGCCTTCATCTTCACCCTCCCATAGAGCTTATCGTCGCGGTCCCGGAAAGCCTTCCGATCCGTCAATCTGATTGACCCTTAGTATACTAATGGTTTTATGCTTGTCCATAGGCAGGAAGAGGATTCGCATCATGAACGAAGAAAATAGGCAAACGGCACCGGTCGCACTTGCGACGCGCCATCTGTGCACCGTCGAGTTCGAGGTGGGGGGCGGGATCATCGGGATCGGCGCGTCGCCCTTCGGCGATCAGCGGCTCGGCTATATCAGTGGCGGCCGATTTTTCGGTCCGCGTATCAATGGTATAGTTCTGCCGGGCGGCGGGAACTGGTCGCGTGGCGGGCGGCTTGGCGACGATGCTTCGGTCGGGACGTTCGATGCCCGTGCGGTGTGGCAAACCGATGACGGCGATCTGATCTATCTGAGCTACACCGGCCGCAACATCATTCCCGACGATGTGCGCGCGACCTTCGCCGACCCCGCCGTCCCCGATGCCGACCCATCGCGCTATTATCTGCGAATCGCGCCGGTGTTCGAAACCGCGAGCAAAACCTATGGCTGGCTCAACGGCGTGCTCGCGGTCGGCGTCGGCGAGCGCACCAATTTCGGCGTGCGCCACGTGATCCACGAGATATTGTGAGATGATCGACCTCCATTATTCGGCGACCCCGAACGGGCAGAAGATCGCGATCATGCTCGAGGAAATCGGCTCGCGCTATCGCGTCATTCCTTATGACATTTTCGAAGGTGATCAGCTCAGGGCGGAGTTCGGGCGGATCAATCCAAACCACAAGCTGCCCGCGATCGTCGATCTCGACCCGGCGGGCGGCGGCGATCCGATAACCGTCTTTGAATCGGGTGCCATCCTGCAATATCTGGCCGAAAAGAGCGGGCGCTTCCTGCCCGCATCGGGCGCCGCCCGCGCGGCCACTTTGTCATGGCTGACCTGGCAGGTCGCCGGACTCGGGCCGATGGGCGGGCAGGCGAGCCATTTCCTGCGCTATGCCCCGGCGGGGCAGGACTATGCGATCGAACGCTATACGAAAGAACTCACGCGCCTGCTGACTGTCCTCGAAAAGCGGCTCGAGAAAAGCGCCTATGTTGCGGGCGACGAGTATACGATCGCCGATATGGCGATCTGGCCCGGCCGCGCGTCGGCGTTCGTGATGGGCATGGGCCTCGACGAATGGCCCGCGATGCACGGCTGGTTCGAACGCATCCGCGAACGCCCCGCCGTCGTCCGCGCGATGGCACGCGATGATCTGAAAGCACCGGCCAAATATGTCGGCCGCCACCAAAAGCTCGGCGATAAGGAATGGTCGAACATGTTCGGCGCCGCGAACCATGCCGCGGTCGCGAAGGACTGAGGCTCAGCGTTTCATGTGCTGGCGGTCGCCCCACAGGATCGCGCGATGCTCGTCGGTAAAGCCGGTCAGCCCACCCTCGATCGTCTCGGCGCGCGCGACGCCGACCGTCATCCCTTCGGCGACCGCGGGGCGGGCGAGCATCGCGGCGCCCCAACGGTCGACATTCGGGAAGCGCCCGGCTTTTTCGATCAGCTGGCGGCGCAGATAGGGCAGGGTCGCCATGTCGGCGATCGTATAATCGTCGCCCGCCAGCCACGCGGCCTCGCCGAGACGCTTGTCGATCACCATCATCAGCCGGTCGACCTCGCGGCTGTAACGCTCGATCGCATATTCGTGCCGGTCCTTGGCATAGTGAGTGAAATGGACCTCCTGCCCGAACATCGGGCCGACCCCCGACACCTGGAACATCAGCCATTGCCAGCAGATCGCGCGCTTCACCGGATCGGTCGGCAGGAAACGCCCGGTCTTCTCGGCAAGATAGAGCAGGATCGCGCCGGTTTCCCACAATATGAAGCCCGGACCGTCGGGCCCCTCGTCATCGATGATCACCGGGGTCTTGTTGTTCGGGTTGAGCGCGAGGAATTCGGGCGTCAGCTGATCGCCCGCGAGGATGTCGATATGTTCGAGCCGCCATTCGAGCCCCATTTCGAGAAGCGCGATCGCGATCTTGCGCGCGTTGGGCGTGGGGCCGCCATAGAGCGTGATCATCGCGTCAAACCTCGCGGCCAAGCCAGCGTTTCAGCACATCGGCGCTGTCCTGTCCGACCGTCAGCGGGGCAGGCCGGCGGACGCTGCCCGGGGTCGCTGACAGTTTGGGGAACACGCCCTGCATTGTGACCTCGCCGAATTCCTCATCGGCGACCGTCACCAGCGCCTCACGCGCCGCGAAATGCGGATCGCTCATCATGTCTTCGGCATCGAACACGCGCCCCGCGGGAACGCCCGCCTCGACCATCTTCGCTTCGAGCTCCTCGATCGTTAGCGTGCTCGTCCATTCGCCGATCAGCGCGTCGAGTTCCTCCTGCCGCGCGCCGCGCGCGCGGTGCGTCGCATAACGCTCGTCGCTCGCGAGTTCGGGACGCCCCATCGCGGCGGCGAGGCGCGCGAAGACGCCGTCCTGGTTGGCGCCGATCAGATATTCGCCGTCGCGGCATGGATAGACGTTCGACGGCGCGATCGCGGGCAAGGTCGACCCGGTGCGGCGGCGCTTGGTGCCGCTCGCCGAATAGTCGGACACGGTCGATTCCATCACCTGCAGCACCGCCTCATAAAGCGCGGAATCGACGATCTGGCCTTCGCCGGTGTTGCTGCGATGGTGAAGCGCCGCGAGTGCGCCCATGCAGCCGTAGGTCGCGGCGAGCGTATCGCCGATCGACACCCCCATGCGCGCCGGCGGCAAATCGGGATAGCCGACGATGCCACGCCACCCGCCCATCGCCTCGCCGATGCCGCCGAAACCCGCACGCGCCGAATAGGGACCGGTCTGGCCGTAACCCGACACACGCACGACGATCAGCCCGGGGTTCGCCTTGCGCAGCTCGGCGGGATCGAGGTTCCATTTCTCGAGTGTGCCGGGACGGAAGTTTTCGATGAGAATGTCGGCCTTGGCGATCAGCTCGCGCGCGAGCGCCTGACCCTCTTCCGACCGCAAATCGACCGCCACCGAATATTTGTTGCGCGCGATAACGCGCCACCAGCTCGGCTTGTCGCCTTGGCCCCAGTTGCGCATCTGGTCGCCGGTCACCGGCGGTTCGAGCTTGACGATCTCGGCGCCCATGTCGCCGAGGAGCTGACCGCAGAAGGGGCCGGCGATCAGCTGCCCCATCTCGACGACCCTGATGCCTTCCAGCGCGCCCCCGCTGCCCGTCTCGCTCATATCGTTCCTTTCGCGGCCGACTCTGATAGAGACGGCCTTCCTCGCCCATGGTCTTTGTATACTTAGAATGCTATGTAATTTTCAACCTGCTAAATGACTCAGGATAATCGGGACGCAAGACGTTGAAAAATCATGCCGTGGAAATTGTCGAGGTTGGTCCGCGCGACGGGCTGCAGAATGAGGCGGCGATCGTTTCGACCGCTGACAAACTCGCGCTGATCCGCCGCGCGATCGACTATGGCGCCCGCCGTATCGAGGTGACGAGCTTCGTCAATCCCAAGAAGGTGCCGCAACTCGCCGACGCCGAGGAACTGGTGGCGATGCTACCCGACCGCGACGACGTGACCTGGATCGGCCTCGTCCTCAATCGCCGTGGCGCCGAGCGCGCGCTGGCGACCGGGCGGATCGACGAATTGGGTGCGGTGTGCATGACGAGCGATAGTTTCGGCATCCGCAACCAGGGCCAAAGCTCGGACGAATCGCTCGCCGCCGCGATGGAGATCGTCGCGCTGGCAAAAGCCGCCGGACGCAGTGGCCAGATCACCATCGCGACCGCCTTCGGCTGCCCGTTCGAAGGCAAAGTCGCGATCGATCGCGTCGTCGAGATGGCGAAGCGCGCCGCCGAGGCTTCCCCACGCGAAATAGCGCTCGCCGATACGATCGGCGTCGGCGTGCCCGCGCAGGTTTCCGAGATGGTCGGGCGCGTGCGCGAGGCGGTCGGCGACCTGCCCGTGCGCGTCCATTTCCACAACACGCGCGGCACCGGGATCGCCAATGTCTGGGCGGCGGTGAACGAGGGCGCGGCAACGGTCGATGCCTCGCTCGGCGGGCTCGGCGGCTGTCCCTTTGCGCCGGGTGCCGCGGGCAATGTCGCGACCGAGGATGTGATCTATATGCTCGAACAGAGTGGCATCCGGACGGGCGTGATGCTCGCGCAGGTTGTCGAGGCGGCCGGGTGGCTGGCGGGCGTCATGGGGCGTCCCTTGCCGGCGATGGTCAGCAAGGCGCCCGCCTTTCCCTAGAAGGTCGCGAGCAGCGCCATCATCACGCCGCCGACGACGAGGAGCAGCCCGGCGATCTCGTGCCAGCGCACCGGCTCGCGCAGATAGAAATGCGCGAAGCCGATCGTGAAGACGACCTCGACCTGCCCGACGATCCGCACCAACGCTGCGGGCGCCGCCGCGAAACCGATATACCAGCACGCCGAGCCGAGCGCCGACAGCAGCCCGACCTGGCCCGAATTGCGCCAGGTCCGGAAGACCGCGCGGAGGGTGTCGCGGTCGCGCAGCGCGACCCAGAGCATATGAAGCCCGGTCTGGATCGCCATCACGACGACAAGCGTGACGAGCGCCGAGCCGATCAGGTCGACATCGTCGAGTTCGGCGGTCGCAAGCTTCACCGCGATCGCCGCGAGCGCGAACATCGACCCCGCGCCGAGCCCGCAAAGCGCGGCGGGCTGACCCAGCGCACGCCATATCTCGCGGGCCGAAACGCCGCGTCCGGCCAGCGCGAGCACCAGCACGCCCGCCACCCCGGCGACGATCCCGATCCACGCGAGCAGCGGCAGCCGCTCGCCGAGGAACAGCGCGGTCACGAGCGCCGCCTGCACGGCTTCGGTCTTCGAAAAGGCGGTGCCGACGACGAACCCGCGATGTCCGAACGCCATGATGAGCAGGATCGTGCCCGCCATCTGCGTAATTGCCCCGGCGATGGCGAACCCGACGAAGGCCGCGCCGAATGCCGGGGTCGCATCGCCTTGGATCGTCAGCCAGATCGCGGCGAAGCAAAGCGCGAAGGGAAGGCCATAAAGATAGCGGACCAGCCCGGCGCCGCTGACGCTGAGTTCGGCGCGCAGGCGTTGTTGCAGCGCGGTCCGCCACGCCTGGAACAGGCCGCCGAACAGCGAGGCGGGAAGCCAGATCGGGTTCACGCGATCCTCCCGCCTTGTCCGTTTCTCCCGACTCGTCGCGCGCTGTGCATGCCGCCCCATGCAATAGTTTTATTACTAAGTATATGGCGCGCGCCGATCGCGGCCCTCGACCTATTACGCCAATCAGCTAGACCCACGGCGCGGCAAGCTGCAGGAAAGGGGCGGGAGAGCAAATGACGCACATATACACCGCCGGACCGGCGATCTGACATGGCCGAACTCGACCTGCCGCTTCGCGAAGAACAACAGATGCTGCGTGATAGCGTGCAGCGTTTCCTTGCCGACAACAGCCGTCCGGGCTGGCGCGACCTTTCGGAATCGCTCGGTCTTGCGGGCATCGCATTGCCCGAGAGGGCCGGTGGTTTCGGTGGCGGCGTGATCGACATCGCGCTTGTCGCGGCCGAACTCGGACCCGCGCTCGCTGGTGCCGACTGGCTCTCGCACGCCGCGGCGACGGCGCTGCTTGCAGAGGTGGCGCCCGGCCATCCCGCACTGCGAGACCTCGCCGCGGGCAGCAATCGCATCGCGATCGTCTGTGCCGCGTCGGCGGCCGCCATGCCGATCGTCGATGGCGGGACGGTTCGCGGCAGCGCAGCGCTGGTGGCCGGAGGCGCCGTAGCCGACCTGTTCCTGCTCGCCGACCGCGACTTGCTGCTCCTCTTTGCCGCCGACAGCGCCAAGGTCGAGCAGCGCCATCGCATCATGCACGACGGCAGCGTATCGGCCGACCTTGGCTTCACTTTGAAAGCGGGCGATGGCGAGGTTCTGGCGGCAGGGGCCGAAGCGCGCGGATACGCGGACTATGCGAACGACCTGATCCTCGCGGCGCGCTGCGCCGAGGCGACCGGGTTGATGCAGCGCATGATCGCCGACAGCATCGACTATCTCGGCCAGCGCAAGCAGTTCGGTACGGCGATCGGTCGCTTCCAGTCGCTCCGCCACCGCGCCGCCGACATGCAGCTTGCGGCGATGAAGGCGGTCGCGCTCACCGAGGCGGCAATCCTTGCGGTCGACGAGGGACGCGCAGACCGCGCCCAGGCGGTCAGCGCCGCCTGCATCGAAGTCGGCGACGCGGTGCGGATCGTCGGCGAAAGCGCGGTGCAGATCCATGGCGCGATGGGGCTGACCGAGGAGCTCAGCCTCGGCGGGTATTTCAAGCGTGCGCTCGCGATCGCGGTGGCGTTCGGGTCGCGCGCCGGTCATCTCACGCGCTTTGCCGAGGCGGCGAACTAACCCAGCATTATGCGCGCGATCAGGTCGCGCTGGATCTCGTTCGAACCCGCGTAAATGCTCGCCGCCCGGTCGTTGAGATAGCGCGGCACCGCGACCGCGAGGTCGGCGGGCGTCTGGCCGTCGGCATCGGCCCACGCGGCATGGCCCGCAACCTCGCACGCCAGCGTGTCGATGCGTTGCGCGGTTTCGGTCCCAAGGACCTTCAGCGCCGACGCATAGAGCGCCGGGCTGCCGCCGACGCCGCGCATCGCCTTGAGTTCGAGCGCCTGCAATGCTTTCAGCGTCACTGCCTCGCGGTCGAGCTCTGCGCGCAGCACGGGCTCGATGTCCTCGCGCGCGCGCAGCCGTTCGAGCCGTCCGATCAGCCCCGGCGCATATTTGCCGCCGCGCTCGAAGGTCAGCAGATGCTTCGCGACCGACCAGCCTTCATTCTCCCCGCCGAGCCGGTTCGCCTGCGGCACCCGGACATCGTCGAAAAACACCTGGTTGAATTCATGGTCGCCCGCGAGCGTGCGGATCGGTTCGACCGTGATTCCCGGCGTCGCCATGTCGAGCAGCAGGAAGCTGATCCCCGCCTGCGGCTTGCCCTCGCTCGACGTGCGGACGAGCGCGAACATGCGGTTCGCGAAATGGGCGTGGGTGGTCCAGATCTTCGATCCATTCAGGACATAATCCTCGCCGTCGGGCACCGCGCGCAATTGCAGCGCGGCCAGATCGGACCCTGCGCCGGGCTCCGAAAAGCCCTGGCACCAATAATCCTCGCCCGACAAAATCCGCGGCAGATAATGCGCGCGCTGCTCGGGGCTGCCATAGTGCATGATCACCGGCGCAACCATCTTCAGCCCCATCGGCGCAAGGTTCGGCGCGCCGGCCTGCGCGCATTCGGCGGCAAAGATATAGCGTTCGATCTCGCTCCAGCCGGGGCCGCCGAACTCGGCCGGCCAGTCGGGCGCCGCCCAGCCATGCGCGTGCAGGATGCGCTGCCACGGCAGCGACGCGGCGGGATCGATAAAGACGCTCGTCGCGCGCGCCGCGGCGCGGCGGATGTCGCCGGGCAGATGCGCGGCCAGGAAGGCGCGAACCTCTTCGCGAAAGGCGGTCAGCGCCGGGTCGTTCAGCATGTCCATGCGCCGGATTTGTACATCGCCGCTGTGCAAGGCCAAGCTGGCATCTGCATCAGGCCGCGCGCGCGCCGACGAAGCCAAGTCCCGCTGCGATCTGGATCGATTGCGCGCGCCCCGTCGCGCCGAGTTTTGCCGCGGCATTGCGCAGATGGAAACGCACCGTCGACACCGACAGCGACAATATGATCCCGATCTCGCCGTCGGTCTTGCCCGCCGCCGCCCAGCGCAGGCACTGCACCTCGCGCCGGGTCAGTGTCTGCGGTATCGTGGCGTTGCGCGGCCGGTCGCGCGCTTCATTGTGCGTCGCGACGAGTTTGAGCGCGAGATTGTGCAGGTCGCCGGCGTGCTTTGCGAACAGTGCTTCGACCCCGACGGGCTCGCGCGAGCACCAGAAGACCGCGCCGACCAGCCCGCGCGGCAGATGCACCGGCGCGATGATCGCCTCGCAGAAATTTGGCGTGTTCTTCGCCTGCGAGCAGTCGACCTCGTCGAGCAGATGCGTCGGCCGCCAAGTGCCGAGATGTCCGTCGCTGTAGTAGAAAGGCTCCGCGACCAGCCGCGCCGCGGTCAGGAAGGCGATCTGCAGCGCGAGCTTGCGATCGCGCCAATAGGCATAGTCCGGATCGACCCAGCGGAAACTGGTTTCGGCATAGGGGCGCCCCGCCTCGTCGCTCATCGGTTCGGGGTCGCCCAGATCGGCCTGCGCCGCGACACAGGGCAGGCCGATCTTGTCGCCCGCCGCCTGCACCGCTGCGATCAGCGCGGGCATTTCGGCCCAGGATTCGCGCTGACGATCCATGCTCCGCTTTTCCCTCCGCTATCCTGACACAGGTGTCAGCTTGTTCGTCCGGCCGCAATTCTATGTTCTGGCACGGTCCGGCTTCGCGCGACGCTCGCACAAAGACGAGCCCGGCGACAAGCTGTTTGAGGGAGGATGAGTGCTGAAGGCAATGCGCATTTTCCTGGCCGCGGGTTCGGCGATGGGCCTCGCCCTGGCCGTGCCGGCATTCGCCGCCGAGGAAGCGCCCGCCGATACCGTCGCGGCCGAAGGCGACATCATTGTCACCGCGCAGCGCCGTGCCGAATCGATGAACCACGTCGGCATGGCGATCCAGGCGGTCGACGGCGCAACGCTCGAAAACCTCCGCGTCACCGACATGCGCGACCTCACCACGGTGGCGCCGAGCTTTACCGTCTCGCAAAGCTATCAGGGCGTGCCGACCTATACGCTGCGCGGCATCGGCTTCAACACGATCAACCTCTCGTCGACCTCGACCGTCGGTACTTATGTCGACGAAGTCGCCTATGCCTATCCGCTCATGAACATCGGCCCGGTCATGGATCTCGAGCGCGTCGAGGTGCTGAAGGGGCCGCAGGGGACGCTCTATGGCCGCAACACGACCGCGGGCCTGATCAACTTCATCACCGCGAAGCCGACCGACAGTTTCGAGGGCAACATCAAGGCGGATCTCGGCAATTATCAGACCTACAATATCGGCGGCCACATCTCGGGTCTGCAGCGATTAAAGCCCGCGCCGCGCACCGCCCGTCCGGGGGTTGCGCCGCTGTGCTCGCCGTTCCGCAACACGCCAACGCCGTTGACGAAGACGTCGCGCATTCCGACCGAATATTGGTGCGGTTTCTCGAAGGTCGACCGGTCGCCGATCGTCGCCGGGTCGAACACCACGACATCGGCATAATAGCCGGGCTTCAGCGCGCCGCGATCCTTGATGCCAAGATTGGTCGCGGGCAGGGTGGTGAGGCGGTACACCGCCTGCTCGAGCGGGATCAGCTTCTCGTCGCGCACGTAACGCCCGAGCAGCCGCGCGAAATTGCCATAGGTGCGCGGGTGCGAGCCCGATTTCAGGAAGACGCCCTCGGTCGCCTGCGAGGCGGCGTCGGAGCCGAAGCTCATCCACGGCAGCTGGATCTGCTTGCGCACATTGTCCTCGGACATCAGGAAATAGACGGTGCCGACGCGCGAGCCGTCCTCGACGACGAGGTCCATCGCGGTTTCTTCGGGGCTTTTGCCGCGCATCGCCGCAACCTCGGCGAGCGTCTTGCCGGTCAGCGGCTTCAGCGCGTCATTCTTGAACCCCGACAGGACCATCTTGTCGGCACCCGCGCCGAAATAGAGATTTTCCCAGTCGCTGCCCGGCTTCTTCATCTCGGCGGCGACGCGCGCGCGGATCGCGGGGTCTTTCAGCCGTTTGATCCACTCTTCCAGCCCGCCCGCCTGCACCCACGTCGGCATTGCGGCATCGAGCCCGGTCGCGCCCGCGGTATAGGTGTACATGTCGGTCGTGATCTTCAGCCCTTCGGCGCGCGCGTCCTCGATCTTCTTCACGATCGTATCGAGCTTGCCCCAGTTGCTGCGCCCTGCCATTTTGAGGTGATAGATTTCGGCGGGCGCGCCCGAGCGGCGCGAAATGTCGATCAGCTCGTCGACCGCTTCCTCGATCCGGTCGCCTTCGGAGCGCATATGGCTGATATACATGCCGCCACATTTCGCGGCTTCGCTCGTCAGCGCGACAAGCTCGTCGGTTTCGGCGTAGGAGCCGGGCGCATAGATGATCGAACTGCCGACCCCCATCGCGCCCTCGTTCATCGCCTGCTGCACCAGCGCGCGCATGCGGGTAAGCTGTTCGGGATTGGGATCGACATCGCCTTCACCCAGCTCATGGACGCGCACCGTGGCGGTCCCGACGAAGCTCGCGACATTGGCCGACACGCCGCGTTTTTCGAGCCAGCCCAGATAGTCGCCGAGGCTCGTCCACTCGATCGGATATTTGATGTCGCCTTGGCGCTCAGTCTCCAGTCGTTTCATCGTGGCGTTCATCGGCCCCATCGACCAGCCTTCGCCCATCACCTCCAGCGTGACCCCTTGACGGATGTCGCTCTCGCTCTTGGGGTCGGCGATCAGCGATTCGGTCGCCCAGCTCAGCATGTTGATAAAGCCCGGCGCGACCGCCATGCCCTTGGCCGCAACCTCGGTCTTTGCGGTGCCGTCGACCTTGCCCACCGCGACGATGCGGTCGTCCTTGATCGCGACATCGCCGACGGCCGGCGCCTTTCCCGATCCATCGTAGATCGTCCCGCCGCGGATGATCAAATCATAGGCCGGCGTCTGCGCCGTAGCCGACGCCGAAAGCAGCGCCGAACTCCACAGCAGCAGCGGGGAAGGGGCGAACGACCGACGCAATGCCATCTGTTTCTCCGCGGATAAGGGGATTTAGCCGTGCAGGCTCATCAGGCTGTCCATCAGCCCGTCGTCGGCGCTCGAACAGACGCCGAGCACCAGCGCCTCCTCATATCCCTCGGCGACGACATAGGCGTGACCCATCGACGAATCGAGATAGATGCCTTGACCCGTCTTCAGCGCGACGGGGTCATAGAATTCGGTGTGAATCTCGACCTCGCCTTCGAGGACGAAGATGAATTCCTCGCCCTGATGCCGGACGAGATCGCCGAATTCGCGCGCGCTGTGCGCGCGGATTCGGGTGATGATCGGGATCATCCGCTTTTGCCGGAGGTCGGTGCACAGATAGTGATAATCATAATTGTCGGTGGTGACGCGCACCGCCTGGTCGATCGTGCCGATGCTGCGGCGGCCGGTAACGCGCGGGGCCGTATCTTCGTCATCCTCGGCGAACAGGTCCGACATGCGGATGTTGAGTCGCTGGCTGAGCTGCTGAAGCTTGTCATAGCTCAGCGTCAGCCGGTCGTGCTCGACCTTCGACAGCGTCGACACCGGGATGCCCGATTTTGCGCTCATTTCCTTGAGCGTCCAGCCGTTTCGCGAGCGAATGCCCTTCATCACCGTGCCGAGCGTTGGCGGGGCTCCGCGATCAGCCATTAATTTTTCCATTCCATATTTGACAATTTTCCAATCAGGATCATTATGTCCCTATCGGGCCAACAGATGTTGGTCCCTTGGTAAGGGGTCGCGCGGCTTGCTGCAAGATGTGACAGGCCGCGACAATGAAAAGGGGAAAGCGATGCGTTTCATCCGAAAGGCGATGATCGGGCTGGCGGCTTTTGCCGCGCTGCCGCTGGCGGCGCAGGGGCCAGTGCCCGCGCCCACCGTGAAAAAAGTCGAAACTGCCGCCGTTCCGGTTGCAAAAACTGCCACAGCGCCCGTCGCGCTCGACGCCAAGGATCTCGAAGCCTGGCTCGACGGCTATCTGCCCTATGCACTCGAACGCGCGCGCATCCCGGGCGCGGTCGTCGTCGTCGTGCGCGGCAATCAGGTCGTGCTCGAAAAGGGCTATGGCTTCTCCGATGTCGCCAAGCGCGCGCCGGTCCTGCCCGAGACCACGCTTTTCCGGCCGGGATCGGTGTCGAAGCTTTTCACCTGGACCGCGGTGATGCAGCAGGTCGAGGCGGGCAAGATCGACCTCGACAAGGATGTGAACGCCTATCTCGATTTCAAGATTCCGCCCTATCAGGGCAAGCCGATCACGATGCGCAACATCATGACGCACACCGCGGGTTTTCAGGAATCGGTGCGCTATCTGATCAGCAGCGATCCCAAGGCGGTGATGACGCTGAAAAAGCAGATGCCGCTCGCGCTGCCCGACCGCGTCTTCGCGCCGGGCACGACGCCGGCTTATTCGAATTATGCCACCGCACTTGCGGGGTATATTGTCGAGCGCGTCAGCGGCGAGCCGTTCGACAATTATATCGAAAACCGTATCTTCAAGCCGCTGAACATGACGCACTCGACGTTCCGCCAGCCGCTGCCAGCCCGTCTCGTACCGCATATGTCGAAGGGCTATCCCGACATCACGCAAAAGGCCAAGCCGTTCGAGATGGTGATCCCGGCACCTGCAGGCAGCCTGTCGGCCAGCGGCGCCGACATGGGCAAATTCATGATCGCGCACCTGGGTGACGGCGCGGGTCTTATGAAGCCCGAAACCGCGAAGCAGATGCACGATTTCAAGGCGCCCGGCGTCGGGCCGCTCAACAGCATGGCGCTCGGTTTCTACGAACAATGGGTCAACGGCCACCGGGCGATCGCGCATGGCGGCGATACGGTGTGGTTTCATAGCTATCTGTGGCTGTTCCCCGACGCCGACATCGGCGTCTACATCTCGATGAACAGCGCGGGCACGCAGGGCGACGCGGGCGCGATCCGCAGCGCGCTGTTCCACAAATTCGCCGACCGCTATCTGCCGGGCGCCGACAAGCCGGGTCAGGTCGATGCGAAGACCGCGAAAGAACATGCGCAGCTGATGGTCGGCCATTACATCAGCAGCCGCGGGTCGTTCACGAACTTCATGAGCCTGTTCGGCCTCTTGGGCCAGACGACGATCTCGCTGACCGAGGACGGCAAGATCACGCTGCCGGCGCTCGACGGCCTGGGTGCGGGCGCACGCGACTGGGTCGAGGTCGAGCCTTTCGTATGGCGCGATACGGGCACCGGCGAGCGCGTTGCCGCCGAGGTCAAGGACGGCCGCGTCGTACGCTGGAGCGTCGACGGCGGGTCGCCCTTCATGGTGTTCGAACCCGCGCCGGCCAGCGTCAATGCGGCATGGCTCAACCCGGCGTTGATCTTCGCCTTCGGCATCATCCTGCTCGCCGCGCTGGCGTGGCCGGTGCGTGCGCTGGTACGCCGCAACTTCAAGGCGGAGTTCCCGCTCGAGGGCAAGGCGCGGCGCGCCTACCGTTTGTCGCGCATCTTTGCGTGGCTCGCGATCGGCGCGCTCGCGGGCTGGATCGGGCTGATTGCGGCTTTCTCGGCCGATATCGGCGCGATCGGCGGCCCGCTCGACTGGCTGATCCAACTGCTGCGTATCGTGACGCCGCTCGCCGCGTTCGGGCTGCTCGCAACGGCGGGTTGGCATCTGTGGCTCGGCATCAAGGACAAGCGCCGCTGGACGATGAAGCTCGGCGCGGTGCTGCTGATCCTCGCCGCGCTGCTGCTCGTCTGGGTGACGCTCGTCTTCCATCTCTATGGCTTCGGGATGGTCTATTGATGGCGACGCAGCGCATCCGGAACCTGACGCTCGACCTTCGGGTCGAGCGTTTTTCCTATCATCAGCCGTTCCGCATTTCGGGGCATGTCTTCACCGAAACAGCGCTGCTCGTCGCCGAACTTTCGGACGGGACGCATGTCGGGCGCGGAGAGGGCGCGGGGGTCTATTATCTCGGCGACGACATCGACCATATGCTTAGCCAGGCGAAGCGGGTGCGCGGTGCGATCGAAGACGGCGCAACGCGCGCGGATCTGCAAGAACTTCTCCCTCCGGGCGGCGCGCGCAACGCGCTCGACTGCGCTTTCTGGGACCTTGAGGCGAAACAGGCGGGGCGCCCGGTCTGGGAACTTGCCGGGCTGAACCCGCCCAAGGCGCTGCGCTCGACACTGACGCTCGGTGCCGACCGCGCGGAAACGATGGCGAAGGCCGCGCTCGCGATCGATCCCGAGGCCCCGATCAAGGTCAAGCTGACCGGCGACCTTGCCGACGATATTGCGCGCGTCGTCGCGATCCGCACCGCGCGGCCGCACGCGTGGATCGGGGTCGATGCCAACCAGGGCTATGACGTCGCGACGCTCGCCGAATTGCTGCCCGTGCTGGTGTCGGCGCGCGTCGCGCAGCTCGAACAGCCATTGAAGCGCGGGCGCGAGGCCGATCTCGACGGATTGAAACGCCCCTTGCCGTTCGTCGCCGACGAAAGCGCGCTGTCGCTCGCCGACACCGCCTCGCTCGTCGGGCGGTTCGACGTGGTCAACATCAAGCTCGATAAATGCGGCGGGCTGACCGAGGGGCTGGCGATCGCGCGGCAGGCGAAGAAGCTCGGCCTCGACGTCATGGTCGGCAATATGATGGGCACCAGCCTGTCGATGGCGCCATCCTATCTGGTCGGCCAGCTCTGCGACATCGTCGACCTCGACGGACCGACCTTTCTGGCGCGCGATCGCGATCCGGGCGTCAGCTATCGCGACGGCATGATCCATTGCCCGGCCGAAATCTGGGGATAATGACAAATTCATGTCCTAAATGGGTTGACAATTTTCTGATTAGGACAATAGTCTAAATTGAAACTACAAAAGAGGGAGGTTGGGATGACGGCGTCGTTCCAGATTACGCGCCGCGCGGCACTCGCGGGCGTGGTGGGTGCTGCTGTGTCGGTGCCGATGATCAACAAGGGTGCCTATGCCTTTGCCGCTGCTCCAGAGAGAAATTATTCGCGCCGCGCGGTCGATCTGGTCGCCTCGTCGCTCGTCATCGACATGCTCGCGCCGCTCAAGATCACGCTGGACGCGAATTATGTCGCGCACCGGCTGACCGACGCCGAAGCGGCCGAGTTCCGGGCGAGCGGTATCACCGGCTTTCACAACGCTTATGGCCTGGGCGGCCCCGACGCGAAGGCGCAGGCGCTCGAATTCCTCGCGGGGTGGCAGGGGTTCGCGGGGCGCAACAGCCATGTCTTCACGCTCGTCGACACGGTCGCCGACCTCGACCGCGCCAAAGCCGACAAGAAATGTGCGGTCATCATGGGCATCCAGAATGCCGAGCATTTCGAGAAGATCGAGGATGTCGCGCTGTTTCGCCGCCTCGGCCTGCGCTGTGCGCAGCTCACCTACAACAGCCAGAACCTGATCGGATCGGGCAGCACCGAACGCGTCGACGGCGGGGTCAGCGATTATGGCGCCGCGATCATCGCCGAGATGGAAAAGCAGCGCATGCTCGTCGATGTCTCGCACTGCGGCGACAAGACGACCCTCGACGCCATCGAAATCGCCAAGGGGCCGATCGCGATCACGCACAGCAACGCGCGCGCGCTGGTCGACCACCCGCGCGTCAAGACCGACGCGGCGATCAAGGCGCTCGCGGCGAAGGGCGGGGTGATGGGGATCACCGGGGTGCGCATGTTCGTTCGCACGAGCGATCCGACCAATGTCGGGCATATGGCCGACCATATCGATCATGTCGCCAAGCTGGTTGGGATCGACCATGTCGGCATCGGGTCGGACGCCGACCTGCACGGCTATGACGATATGAAGCCGGACGAATATGCCGCGCTCAAGAACAGCTACAAGGGCAGCTATGCCTTTCGCGACAAGATCGACATCGACGGCTTCGACCATCCGCTCAAGACCTTCGATCTCGCCGAAGAACTCATTCGACGGGGCTATTCCAACGAAAACATCCGGGCCGTGCTCGGTGGCAATTTCCGCCGCCTGCTCGCCCAAGTCTGGGGGTAAGACGATGAAACAGGGACTCTTTATCACGGGAAGCTTGGCGGCGCTGATGGCCGCGATGCCGGCACAGGCGCAGGACGCCGCCGCCATCGAGGCGAGCGGCGAAATCGTCGTGACCGCACAGAAGCGCACGCAGAATGTGCAGGACGTGCCGATCTCGATCGCCGTCGTCAGCGGCGAGGCGCTGCAGGAACAGGGCGCGGCCTCGCTCGTCGACTATGCCGGCTATGTTCCGGGCATGAACGTCAGCAATGGCGGCACGCCGGGGCAGACGACGATCACGCTGCGCGGTGTAGCACCACTCAGCGCCGCGCAGACCGTCGGTATCTATCTCGACGATGCACCGGTCGGGTCGAGCGCGATCTATAACCGCGCCGGGGCGTTCACGATCGACCTGATGCCCTATGATCTCGAACGGATCGAGGTGCTCAAGGGGCCACAGGGCACGCTCTATGGCGCAAGCTCGATCGGCGGCCTCGTCAAATATGTGACCGTCCAGCCCGACACGCGCGAGTTCAAGGTCCGCGCGGGCGTCGAAGGCTTTACGATCAAGGATGCCGGCAGCCTTGGCTGGGGCGTGCAGGTTTACGTCAACGCGCCGATCGCCACCGACACGCTCGCGATTTCGGGCAGCTTCGCGTGGCGCAAGACGCCGGGCTGGGTCGACAGTGTGAACAACGCCGGGCTCACGGACCAGAACGACTATGAACAGCGCGGCGGCCGCGCCGCGCTGTTGTGGACCCCGACCCCCGAACTCAGCGTCAAGCTTGCGGGCATCTGGCAGTCGCTCGATTCCGATGGCAACGGCATTTACGCCGCCGATCTCACGGGCAAGCGGCTCGGCAACGGCCACTCGTACAATAATTATGTGCCCGAATCCTATGACATCGATCTCGACTATTATTCGGCGACGATCGACTATGATTTCGGCGCCGCGACGCTGACCTCGGCAACGACGTACAGCAAGACGCAAAGCGCACAGGTGCAGGACGCGAGCTATGCGTTCGGCGTGCTCTTCCCGTTGCTGACGGGCGGCGCGATCCCGCCGGGCATCACGCCCTTCTCGCTCGATCTCGGGCTCAAGAAATGGACGCAGGAAGTGCGGCTCGCCTCGCCGAGTGGCGGGCGTTTCGAATGGCTGATCGGCGGCTTCTTCACCGACGAAGAGACGAGCAATGCGCAGCTCGTCCGCTCGTTCGACATGGCCGGAAACCCGATCGCGCCGCTCGATCCGCTGGCAATCGTCGGTCTGCCCGCGACCTACAAGGAATATGCGGTCTTCGCCAACGCGACCTTCAAATTGAGCGAGCAGTTCGAGGTCACCGGCGGCCTCCGCTGGGCGCGCAACGAACAGACCTTCACCCAGATAAGCGAGGGGGCAATCGTCCCGACCGCCAATAATCCGGGCGAGTCCGCCGAGAGCGTCTGGACCTTCTCGGTCAGCCCGCAATTCCACATCAACGAGGATGCGATGCTCTATGCCCGCGTCGCGACGGGCTATCGCCCCGGCGGCCCGAACGTCATCGTCCCCAACGTCCCGCCGAGCGTCGATGCCGACCGCATGACCAATTATGAAGTCGGCTTGAAGGCCGATTTCGCGGACCGGATGGCCACCGTCGATGCCGCCTTCTTCTGGATGGACTGGACCGACATCCAGGTCACGCGCGCGTTCGGCGGTGTGTCGGGCGGCGCGAACGGCGGCAAGGCGACGAGCAAGGGTTTCGAGGGCAGCCTCGCGCTGCGCCCCGCGCCGGGCCTGACGATCAGCGCGACGGGCAGCTATACCGACGCGACGCTCAGCGAGGATGTCCCCGACATCAGCGGCGTCAAGGGCGACCGCCTGCCTGCGGTGCCGAAGTTCAGCGGTGCGCTGCGCGCCGATTATGAGTTCGAACTCGGCGGCGGCAACAAGGGCAGCTTCGGCGCCGGCATTCGCCACGCGGGCAACCGCCTGTCGCTGGTCGAGAGCGATCCGCTCGTCGCCCGCGCCAAAGCCTATACGTCGGTCGACCTCAACGCCTCCGTTACCTTGGCGGGCCACTGGACAGTGCGGGCCTATGCGCGCAACCTGTTCGACAACAAGGGTGAGATGGCGCGCTCGACGCTCGCCGACGGGCTCAACCGGCCGAGCTTCCTTGCGATCTCGCCGTTGCAGCCGCGGACGATCGGCGTTGTGCTCGACATGGCCTTCTGAGCGAATTGGAGTTGGACACGATGAACGCGCCTATCGGCAGGCTGGAGGGCAGCCTGACCCTGCCGCAGCCCTATTTGCTGTTCCTCGGCGACACGACCAATGCGGCCTATGCCAAGACCGCCTTTGGTCTCGCCGACTGGGCGGGTGATCGCTGCACGGGCGAATGGGCGATCGACGGCTGCACCGTTTCGACCGGCCTGCCGCGCCTGTCACCCGCCGACGCGCGGGCGGCGGGGGCGCGGTCGCTGGTGATCGGCGTCGCCAATCAGGGCGGTATCATCGGCGCGGCATGGGTCGCGGTGCTCGTCGAGGCGATGGAGGCGGGGCTCGACATCGTCAGCGGTCTCCACACCAAGCTGACAAGCGTTCCCGCGCTCGTCGAGGCGGCGCGGCGCACGGGGCAGCGGCTGATCGACATCCGCACCCCGCCGCCCGAAATCCCGGTGGGAACGGGACGCAAGCGGACCGGCAAGCGGCTTTTGACCGTCGGCACCGACTGCGCGCTCGGCAAGAAATATACCGCGCTCGCGCTGCACCGGGCGTTTGTCGCGCGCGGCCTCGATGCCGATTTTCGCGCGACCGGCCAGACGGGTATCATGATCGCGGGCGGCGGCATGCCGATGGATGCGGTGATCTCGGACTTCGAGGCGGGCGCGGCGGAAATGCTCAGCCCCGACGCGCCCGATAGTCATTGGGACGTGATCGAAGGGCAGGGGTCGATCTTCAACCCAGCCTACGCCCCAGTATCGCTCGGCCTGCTGCACGGCAGCCAGCCCGACGTGTTCGTCGTCTGCCACGATCCGACGCGCAGCGTGATCCTCGGCATGGAAAGCTTTGCCTTGCCCTCGGTCGAGGAGGTCATCGACATGACGATCCGCCTTGGCAGCCGCACCAATCCCGCGATCCGTTGCGGCGGCATCAGCTTCAACGCGTCGAGCTATGATCCCGACGCGGCCGAGGCGCTGATGGCGGCTGAACGGCAGCGGTTGGGACTTCCAGTCGCCGATCCGATCCGCGGTGGCGCGGCGTTCGAAGCGCTCGTCGAAAGCATTCTCGCGTGAGTGTGGGCGAGACGGGCAGCGGGTCGAGCTGGTTCCAGCGCTACCTGCTGCCCGGATTTGCGCTGAAGGCCGTCATCATCGGCGGGGGCTATGCGACAGGGCGCGAGCTGGCCGAATATTTCGTGCCGTCGGGGCCGTGGGGCGGGCTGTCGGCGATGCTGCTCGCGACTTTGATCTGGAGCGTCGTCGCGGCGCTCACCTTCGCGCTGGCGCTAAAGCTCGGCGCCTATGATTATCGCAGCTTTTTCAAGGGGCTTCTTGGCCCTTCCTGGGTCGCGTTCGAGGTCGCCTACATCATCTTCGTCGTCCTGATCCTCGCGGTGTTCGGCGCCGCGGCGGGGGCGATCGGCGCCGCGACCTTTGGCTGGCCCGAACTCGCGGGCGTGGTGCTGCTCGCGGTCTCGATCGTCGCGGTCACCGCCTGGGGCACCGGCGTGGTCGAACAGATGTTCAAATATGTCTCGATCCTGCTCTACGCGGTCTACGGGCTGTTCCTCGTCCTCGCGCTCGCCAGCTTTGGCGGACTGATCGGACAGGGCTTCGCGAACGCGCCGCCGCCGTCGGGCAACTGGATGGCGGGCGGGCTGACCTATGCGAGCTATAATATCGTCGGCGCGGTCGTGATCCTGCCGGTGCTGCGCCACCTCCGGAACCAGCGCGATGCGGTCGTGGCAGGACTGATCGCGGGGCCGCTGTCGATGCTGCCGGCGATCCTCTTCTTCGTCGCGATGATGGCCTTTTATCCCGCGATCGGCGACGAGACGTTGCCGTCGGACTTCCTGCTCCGCCAGATGACGGTGCCGGGCTTCCATGTCCTGTTCCAGGTGATGATCTTTGCCGCGCTGCTCGAAAGCGGTGCTGGGTCGGTCCATGCGATCAACGAGCGTATCTCGAGCGCGATCGAGAGCCGCGGTCGTCCGCCGCTCTCGACCGGCGCGCGCGCGGTCATCGGCGCGGTCATCCTCACCGGCTGCATGTTCGTCGCGGGCGAGATCGGCCTCGTCGACCTGATCGCGAGCGGATACCGCTTCCTCGCCTGGCTGTTCCTCGGCGTGTTCGTCCTGCCGCTCATCACCATCGGGACCTGGCGTCTGCTGCGCCCGTCCACCGCTCCCCATATGGAGGCTCTGCCATGAAACGCCTGCTTGCCCTGTCGCTGATGCTGTCGGTCGCCGTGCCCGCATGGGCCGAGCCGCCCGCCGATATCGGCGAAAGCGTCGAAGCGCTGCGCAAGAAGGTCGGCGCCGCGGGCGTGTCGATCGCGATCGTCGAGGATGGCAAGACCACGCTGTCGCGCGGCTGGGGCGTGCGCAAGATCGGCGAACGCGCGCCGGTCGACGAACAGACGATCTTCCAGACCGGATCGACCGGCAAGGCGATGACCGCCGCGGCGCTCGCGATCCTCGTCGATGAGGGCAAGATCGCGTGGGACGATCCCGTGATCAAGCATATGCCCTGGTTCCGCATGTACGACGCATGGGTGACGCGCGAAATCACGATCCGCGATCTGCTCGTCCACCGCAGCGGGCTCGGGCTCGGGCAGGGCGATTTGATGTTCGTGCCGCGCACGCACCTCACGCGCAAGCAGACCGCCGAACGCGTCGCGTTCCTGAAGCCCAAGACGAGTTTTCGCTCGGCCTATGCCTATGACAATATCCTCTACGCCGTCGCCGGCCAGCTGATCGAGGAAGTCACCGGGCAGACGTGGGAAGACTTCATCCGCGCGCGCGTGCTCCGCGCCGGTGGCATGAAGAACGCCACGAGCGACAGCGAAGACCGCTTCCGCATCCCCAACCGGTCATGGCCGCACGCGCGGCTATCGGGCGCGCTGCGCGGTCTCGGCCCGCAGGCGGCGCTCAACGAGCGCGACGAACTCGGCCGCAACGGCGCCCCGGCGGGCGGGCTCGCGCTCAGCGCCGACGACATGGCGGCGTGGCTCAAGATCCAGCTCGCGCACGGCGCGCTGCCGAATGGCAAACGCCTGTTCAGCGAAAAGCAGGCGGCCGAAATGTGGGCGCCGGTGACGCCGATGCCGATCTCGGCGCTTCCCGACCAGCCCAAGCCCGCGCAGCCGACGCAGCAAGCCTATGCGCTCGGCTGGCAGGTGCAGGATTATCGCGGCCACCGCATCATCCAGCACGGCGGCGGCGTCTTCGGTTCGATCACGCGCGTCGTGATGATCCCCGACAGACAAGTCGGCTTTGCGATCATGATGAACAGCGAGGACAGCGGGATGCTGCTTGGCCTCACCTACGACCTGCTCGACCATTATCTTGGGTCACCCGACTATGGCTGGACCCAGAAATGGGAGGATTGGTATCAGTCGCGGCTCGCGGGCGGTGTCGAATATCTCAAACAGACGCAGACCTCGCCGGTCAAATCGGGACCGTCGCTCGCGCTTACGGGCTACGCCGGGCGTTACCGCGACCCCTGGTATGGCGACATCGTCGTCGGATCGGGCGCGCAGGGTCTCACAATCGATTTCACCTCGACGCCGCGGATGGCGGGGCGGCTCAAACATTGGCAATATGACAGCTTCGTCACCGATTTCGACGATCCCGCGATCGAGCCCGCCTATGTGACCTTCGCGCTCGACGCCGAAGGCAAGATAACCGGCGTGACGTTGAAGGCGGTGAGCAAGATCGCCGACTTCAGCTGGGACTATCACGATCTCGACCTCAAGCCCGTGGAGGACAAGAAGTGAAGCGCTTTGCCATTCTGCTGACCGCAACCGCGCTCACCGCCTGTTCGCCGGGCGGTGACAAACCGAAGGCACCCGAAGCCCCGCTGCACAGCCGGATGCTCGTGCTCGACACCCACCTCGACACCCCGCTCCATTTCGAGCGGGCGGGGTGGAGCTTCGCCGACCGTCACGCGCTCGCCGACGACATGGCGCAGCTCGACATTCCGCGGATGAAGGACGGCAATCTCGATGGCGGCTTTTTCGCCATCTACACCGACCAAGGGCCGCTGACGCCAAAGGGCTATGCCGATGCGCTCGCCTTCGCGCGCAAACGGTCGGACCTGATCGACAAGACCATCGCGGCGAATTCGGGCACGATCGCTCCGGCGCTGACCGCGGCCGATGCGGTGCGGCTGAACAAGGAAGGCAAACTGATCGCCTTCAAGTCGATGGAGAACAGCTATCCGCTCGGCGAGGATCTGTCGCTGCTCCAGTTATTCTACAACAAGGGGCTGCGCCTTGCGGGGCCGGTGCATTCGAAGGACAACCAGTTCGCCGACAGCGCGACGGGCGAGGGGCGCTGGAAGGGGCTGAGCCCGCTCGGCAAGCAATGGGTGGCCGAGATGAACCGCCTCGGCATCGTGATCGACGCGAGCCATTCGTCCGATGCGGCGTTCGACCAGATAGTGGCGCTGTCGGAATATCCGATCCTGCTCTCGCACTCGAGCCTGCGCTCGGCCTATGACCATCCACGCAATCTCGACGAGGGGCGGCTGAAGGCGCTCGCGGCGAAGGGCGGCGCGATGTGCATCTCGACGATCTTCATGTCGGAAATGAACATGTCGCCCGCGCGCGCCGAGCTGTTCGGCAAATATGAGCGGATCGGCCAGATTACGCCTGCCGAGCAGGCCGACCTCAACCGGCAGTGGCGCGAACTCGACAAGACCGAGACATTATGGGCGGCCGATTTCGACGGCTATATGAAGATGGTGCTGCGCGCGATCGAGGTCGGCGGCGTCGACCATATCTGCTTCGGCGCCGACTGGGACGGCGGCGGCGGCCTGCCGGGAATCGAGGATATTTCGGCGCTGCCGAAGGTCACCGAGCGGCTGAAGGCCGCGGGCTATTCGGACGCCGATATCGAGAAGATGTGGAGCGGCAATATCCTGCGCATCCTCGCGGCGCAGGGGAAACCGGCGGCGCGCTAGGCGCGGAAGCTTTTGGGGTCGATCCCCAGCTTCTGCATCTTGTCGTAGAGCGTCTTTCGGGGAAGCCCCAGTAGCGCCATCGTTTCGGCGATATTGCCGCGCGTCTGCGCCATCGTGTCGTGGATGATCGTCGCCTCGAACCGGCGCACCCGCTCGGCGAGCGGCGCGTCGGCGGGCATCGCCGACAGGCCGGGATCGGACGGCAGGTCGAGCACGACGCTATAGGCGAAATTCTTGAGCTCGCGGACATTGCCCGGCCAGTCATGCTCGACGAGGTGGCGGCGAATGCCGTCGTCGATCTGGAACCCCGCCATCCCCATCTTCGCCGCCGCTTCGTCGAGGAAATAGGCAAAGGTTTGCGGAATGTCCGAGCGGCGCTCGCGCAAGGGCGGAATGCGCAGCTTCACGACATGCAGCCGGTAATAGAGATCCTCGCGGAAATCGCCACCGCGCACCGCATCCATCAGGTCGGTCTTGGTCGCCGCGACGACGCGCAGATCGACGGGTTCGGGCGCGCTGGCGCCGATCGGCTGCACCTCGCGCTCTTCGATCACGCGCAGCAGCTTCGCCTGCACCGACGGGTGCATCGTGTCGATCTCGTCGAGGAACAATGTGCCGCGATGCGCGCTGCGGATCCGTCCCGCTTGGCCGAGCTTGCCGCTGCTGCGGTCGATCAGGTCGCTGCCGAACAGCTCGGCCTCGGCCAATTCCTGCGGCAGCGCCGCGCAGTTTACCGCAACCAGTGATGCCGGGCTCCGCCGGCTCTGGCGGTGGAGCATATGCGCGACCAGCTCCTTGCCCGTCCCCGTCTCGCCTTCGATCAGCACATCGATGTCGGCCTGCGCGAGCTGCGCGATCGTCTCGCGCAGCCGGACCATCGCCGGACTTTCGCCGATCAGCGGGCTGTCGATCGCCGCCGCCGCCGCGGTCAGCCGCCTATTGTCGAGGATCAGCGCGCGATGTGCGAGCGCGCGGCGCGCGATGCCGACGAGGTGATCGGCGGCAAAGGGCTTGGCGAGGAAATCGAAGGCGCCATCGTGGAGCGCGCGCACCGCCATCGCGACATCGGCGTGGCCGGTGATCAGAATGACGGGGATGTCGGGATCGATCGCGTGGATCGCCGCGCGCAGTTCGAGGCCGTCCATCCCGGGCATGCGGATGTCGGTGACCACGATGCCCGAGAAGCCCGCTTCGATGCGCGGCAACACGCTTTGCGCATCGGGAAATGCCTCGACCGACAGCCCTGCGAGGTCGAGCGTCTGGACATTCGCTTCGCGCAGCGCCGCGTCGTCGTCGACGAAGAAGATTGTCTGCTCGCCGGTGAAAAAGCTCATGCCGGCCTCAACGTCAGGCGGAACCCCGCGCCGCCGAGCGGCGAGGGGATTAGCGTCAGCGTGCCGCCGAATTCGGCCATGATGTCGCTCGCGATCGCAAGCCCCAGCCCGAGCCCGTCGGGACGGCCGGTGACGAAGGGGGTGAAGAGCTGCGGCAACAGCTCGGCCGGAACGCCGGGACCGTTGTCGCAGACATCGATATGGACCGGGTCGCTGCCGTGCGTTCGCAGCGCAATGCGCGCATCTTTCACGCCATGCACCGCCTCGACTGCATTTTGCAGCAAGTTGACGAGCACCTGTTCGAGCCGGACGCGGTCGGCGTGCACCGCCGCCGCGGGATTCTCGATGGCGACGTCGAGCGCGATGCCTTGTGCGCGCAGCCGGTCGCCGATCAGGAGCAGCGTCCCGTCGACCGCCGATTGCACCGCCACGGGGCCCAGCGGGGTGGGCTTGCGGCGCGCAAAATTGCGCAGTTCGTTGGTGATCGCGCCGACGCGCGCGGTCAGTTCGACGATGGTATCGAGGTTGCCGCGCGCCTTGTCGGGCTGCGCGCGTTCCAGATAGCGCAGGCTGTTTTCGGCGAAGGTGCGGATCGCGGCGATCGGCTGGTTGATTTCGTGCGCGACGCCCGCAGTGATCTGGCCGATCGACCCGAGGCGGCTCGCCTGCGCCAGTTCCTCGCGCGCGGCGCGGTAGCGGCGATCGGTTTCGGTCTGCCGTTCGGACGCAAGGCGCAGTTCGTCGTTCGCGGTGCGCAGGTCGCGCGTGCGCGCGGCAACCTCGCGCTCGAGCGCCTCGTGCGCCGCCTGGCGCAGCGTCTGCCGCTCGACGACGCGGAGCAGCGTGATGATCGCCGCGCCGACGAGGATCAGCAGGACGAGGAAAGCCACGCGCGCGGTCGCATTGGCGCTGGCGCGTGCAGGCTCGGCGGGCTGGAGCAGGCGGAGCGTACCGCCGGGGAAGGAGACGCGCTCGTCTGCCTCGCGGAACAGGTCCGCGCCGACGCGAGCGCCGCCGTCGACGCGGTCGACCGGCAGTGGATCGAGGCGGGCTTCGCCATAGCTGCGCGTCGCGCGAAGCCGCTGCTGCGTCGCGGCCGAAATCGGCGCGAAGGAGCGGAAGCGCCAGCGCGGCTCGCTGCTCATCACAATGATCCCCGCCGCGTCGGTGACGAGCGTCGCCGCGGCGGAATCCGCCCAGCGGCTTTCGAGCTTGTCGAATTCGACCTTGAGCACGATCACGCCGAGCTGGCGCCCGCCGACATCGACGCGGCGCGCGAGGTAGAGCCCAGGGCGACCGCTGACCGTGCCCAGCGCGAACAGCTCTGCTTGGCCGCTGCGCATCGCGCCCTGGAAATAGGGCCGGAAGCGGTAATTCTCGCCGACGAAACTTGTCGGCGCGCGCCAGTTGCTCGCCGCGATCGTCGTCCCGCCGGCGTCGATCACATAGATCACCGTGGCATCGGTACGCGCCGCGAGCTGTTCGAGTTCGCGATCGAGCCGGCGCGAGGCGGCATCGCTCTTGTCGGCGAGTGCGGCGCGGACGTCGGGAAATTCGGTGAGCACGCGCGGCAGCAGGCGGAATTTCTGCAGCTCGCTTTCGAGCAGGCTGGCGTGCGCGCGTGCATTCTGCCGCGCCTCGACGTCGGCCTGTGCGCCGGCGCGACCCGCCGCCCATTGCGCAAGGCCGAGCGCCGCGACCAGCAGAATCGCCAGCCCCGCCGCCACGGCGACGAACAGGCGCCGGCGGTGGGCGTGGGGACCGTTCGGGGACGACTCGCTCTGCAAAGACATGTGCGGATTATTGCACAAATGTTTGGCAACGTATGCGGTATTTCGCACAAAATTGAGTTGGCGGCAGTCCGAATTTCATTATTATATAATTAATAACAGTATCTTGATAGCATCTCATGTGACATTTGACGATGATTTCATCCTGCCCCTATTTTCACACAACAGCCGGGAAACACCCCGGTCAGCGTCGAGCCGGACGCAAATATAGGGAGAGGCTGGTGGCAGCCACGATCGACATGAATGCGGTGCACGTGCCGGCCAAATCCGGGCCGTGGTGGTCGCATCTCTATGTGCAGGTGCTCGCGGCGATCGCCGGCGGCGTGCTGCTCGGCCATTTCTGGCCCGAAGTCGGCGTCCAGCTCCAGCCGCTCGGCAAAGGCTTCATCGACCTCGTCAAGATGATCATCGCACCGGTGATCTTCCTGACCGTTTCGACCGGCATCGCATCGGTCGGCAGCGGCAAGACGCTTGGGCGCCTGACCGCCAAGACCTTCGCCTATTTCCTCTTCTTCTCGACCCTCGCACTGATCATCGGGCTGATCGTCGCCAATGTGGTGCAACCCGGCGCGGGGATGAATATCGACCCGCGGACGCTCGATCCCGGCGCGATCGCGAAAATCGCCGAATATGATGCGAAGGCGCACGACACGTCGCTGGTCGGCTTCCTGCTCGCGATTATTCCCACGACCTTCGTCTCGGCGCTGACCTCGGGTTCGATCCTGCAGGCGCTGTTCGCCGCGATCCTGTTCGGCATCGCGCTGTCGCACACCGGCGCCGCCGGCGCGCAGGTGCTCGGCATGCTCGAAAAGCTTTCGAGCGTGTTCTTCACCCTCGTCGGCATGCTGATGCGCTTCGCACCGATCGGCGCGTTCGGCGCGATGGCGTTCACCATCGGCGAATATGGCGTTGAATCGCTCGTCAATCTCGGCGCGCTGATCGCGACCTTCTATTTGACCTCGATCCTGTTCGTGGTCGTCGTCCTCGGCGGGATGGCGCGGCTCTGCGGCTTTTCGATCTTCCGCCTGATCGCCTATCTCAAGGCCGAGCTGCTGCTCGTGCTCGGCACCTCGTCGTCCGAAGCGGCGCTGCCCAGCCTGATGGAAAAGCTCGAAAAAGCGGGCTGCGCCAAATCGGTCGTCGGCATGGTCGTGCCGACGGGCTACAGCTTCAACCTCGACGGCACCAATATCTATATGACGCTAGCGGCGCTGTTCGTCGCGCAGGCGACGGGTATCGACCTCAGCCTCGGCGATCAGGTCGCGCTGCTGCTCGTCGCGATGGTGAGTTCGAAGGGCGCGGCGGGGGTCACCGGCGCGGGCTTCATCACGCTCGCCGCGACGCTGACTGCGGTCCCGACCGTGCCCGTCGCCGGGCTCGCGCTGATCCTCGGCATCGACCGCTTCATGAGCGAGTGCCGCGCGCTCACCAACTTCATCGGCAACGCGCTCGCCGCGATCGTCGTCGCGATGTGGGAAAATGCGCTCGACCGCGATGCGCTGAACCGCGCGCTCAGCGGCGAGCCCGCACCGCTCGCGGCGTCGCCGGTCGAGACCGACAGCGATTGAGACCAACAAGACACAAAAGTTCAAACAATAAAATTGGGGAGAATGATGATGAGGCGCAGTTTTGGAACGATGCTTCTGGCGAGCACGGCGATCTGCCTTCTCGCGGGGGCACCCGCGCGGGCGCAGACGGCCGAAGCCGGTCCGGCAGCCGAAGCCGCCGATGCCAATGAGCCGCAACCCGATGGCGAAACCGCGGGCGATATCGTCGTCGTCGGCACGCGCATCGAGGGCGCGCGCGTTACCGAGGCGCTTCCTGTGGTCGTGGTCAATCAGGACAAGCTCGACGCGATCGGTGCGGTCAGCGGCGACGAGCTGATCCGCAACATCCCGCAGATGGGCGACGTCAGTTTCAACCCCGGAAACAATGCGCAAACCAGCAATGCCGCGCGCGGCGACGTCGGTTCGGTCAACCTGCGCTCATTGGGCGTCGGCAACACGCTGGTGCTGCTCAATGGCCGCCGGATCGTCACCCACCCCGCCAGCCAGGGCCTGTCGGACACGGGCACCGTCCCGGTACTGAGCTATAACTCGAACGCGATCCCGACGACAGGGCTGCAGCGGCTGGAAGTGCTCCTCGACGGCGCCGCCGCGCTCTACGGCTCGGATGCCGTCGCGGGCGTCGTGAACACCGTGCTCAAGGACAATTACGACGGCCTGAGGATGCAGACGCAATATGGCGGCGCCGAAGGCACGCACCTGCGCGAATTCCAGGGCAATATCCTTGCCGGCAAGAGCTTCGACCGCGGCAATATCACGGCCTCGTTCGAATATACCGACCGTTCGGCGCTGCGCGCGGAGGATCAGGATTTTACCGCGTCGGCCAACCTTCGTCCGCTGTTCGCAGACGATCCCGACTTCGCCGACTCGCTGACCCCTGACGCACGCGCGACGCGCGGCGCCTGGCCCGCGCTCCAGGTTCCCGTCACCGGCGGCCGTCCGCGCCGCGGGACGACGAACCTCACCACCGCCGCCGGCGCCTTCACCGTCCGCCCGACCCGCCTCGGCGGATGCTCGCAGGCGCTAACCGCCGACCTCTGCCTCGTGAACACCGCGCTTGCGACGAACAATGCGTTCCGCGACCTGCGCTACGATACGGCGGTCGGCACCACCGTCATGCCGAGCGTGAAGCGCTATAACGCCTTCATCAACGGCCATTATGACGTGACCGACGACCTGACTTTGTTCGGCGAGTTCGGCTATTACCGCTCGAACACGACGCGCATCCAGCCGCCGGTGATCAACCTCAACCAGATCTGGATCCCGGCGTCGAACTATTACAACCCCTTCGGCGCGACGACGGTGGGCGGCCAGCCCAATCCCAATCGTATCCCGGGGCTGGTCAACGTGCCCGCCGCGGGCCTGCCGGTGCTGCTCACCACCTATCGCTTTGTCGATACCGGGCCGCAGGCGGTGAAAGTCTCCGGCGAGCAGCTGCGCGGCCTGATCGGTGTGCGCGGCGAGGCGGCGGGTTTCAAATGGGACAGCGCCTTCGTCTATTCCGAAGCCTCGGCGGTCGACAGCAGCCTTGCGGTGCGCAGCTCGGCGCTTCAGCGGAGCCTCGCGCTCGCGACCCCCGACGCGTATAACCCGTTCAACGGCGGCTGCATCGACAGCCTGAGCTCGGGCGATTGCACCCCTAGCTCGCAAGCGGCGATCGACGCGATCACCTTCCAGCTTCGGCGCGCCTCGAAAACCACGCTGACGATGGGCGACTTCCGCGCCTCGCGCGCCGATCTGTTCGCCTTGCCCGGCGGCGACGTCGGCGTTGCCTTCGGCCTCGAAGTACGGCGCGAGACGCAGCGCGACGATCGCGATTCCGCCGTCGACGGGTCGAGCCCATTCACTGATGCCGTATCGGGCGCGGTGACGATCAGCGACGCCGCGGCGGTCAGTGACAACCCCGATACCTATGGCAAGCGCACCGTCGCGGCGGGCTATGCCGAACTCGCGGTGCCTTTGGTGTCGGAGGAGATGAATATCCCGCTCGTCCGCCGCTTCGACGTGCAGCTTGCGGGGCGCTACGAACATTACAGCGATTTCGGCAGCGTCGCCCGCCCGAAGGTCGCCGCGGCGTGGGACGTCGTCGACGGCTTCCGTCTGCGCGGTTCCTTCTCGCAGGGCTTCCGCGCGCCGAACCTCGAACAGGTCAATGCGGTCGAATATGCGCGCCTCGCGACCAGCCAGGATTTCCTGCGCTGCGAGGTGGACCTTCGCGCCGGGCGGATCGCCAATTTCACCCAGTGCGGCAACAATGTCGGCTATTCGCGCCGCGTCTCGGGCAATCCCGAGCTCAAGCCCGAAAAGAGCAGCAACTATAACCTCGGCGCGGTGTTCGAACCGGCCTTCATTCCGGCCGATCTCGGCCGCATGACCTTCACCGTCGACTATTGGTCGATCAAGCAGAAGGGCATCGTCGGCATCCTCGGCAACGACACCGCGGTGGCGCTCGACTATCTGCTCCGCCTCCAGGGCTCGTCGAACCCCAACGTCATTCGCGATGCCGCCAATGCGGACGACATTGCCAATTTCGCGGGAACGGGCATCACGCCGGTCGGCCGGATCACGACGGTGCGCGACCAGTTCATCAACCTGCAGCCGCAGACCGTTCGCGGGCTCGATTTCGCATTCTACTGGCAATCGCCGAAGACCGATGCCGGCAAGTTCGATTTTTCGGTCAACGCGACGCGGTTGCTCAAATTCGCGCGTGCGCCGGGCGACGCCGTCGATCAGCTCGTCGCAGCGCGCGCGGCGGGCGACATCAACGCCGCGACGCCGCTGCCCGAGACCCAGAATCTGATCGAGGCGAACGGCCGGCCGAAATGGCGCGGCACTGCATCGCTCACCTGGTCGCTCGGGCAGTTCCAGGTCGGCGCCTTCGCGCGCTACACCGGCGCGGTCGACGAAACCGCGTTCGTCGATGCCGACGGCAACCCGTGGCGCGTGAAGTCGCAGGTCACCGGCAATCTCTATGCGCAGTTGCGCGTCAAGGACGCGGGCGGTCTGGGCGGCGACATGCGCTGGCGGGTCGGGGTGCGCAACATCACGAACGAAAAGCCGCCGCTGTCGTCCGAGGGCTATCTGGGGTCGCTCTACAGCCCCTATGGCCGCTATTGGTACACCTCGGTCACCACGGAGTTCTGATATGAAATACGGGCACGGCATCTGGTTCCTGATCGGCGCTGCCGCGCTCGCCGTCGCGCCGGCGGCAACGGCAAAGGAGAGCGCGCCCGCGCCGACCGCCGCCGGCGCGACCTCCTCCGCTCCAGCAAAGGCGGCGCCGAAGACGATCCTGTTCATCGGCAACAGCTTCACGCAGGGCGCCCATTCGGCCGCGCGCAATTGGCGCGCGGGGTCGGTCACCGACCTCAACAACGCCGGCTATGGCGGCGTGCCCGCGCTGTTCAGGGTCTTCGCCGAGCAGGCGGGGCTCGACTACCGGGTCAGCCTCGAAACGCAGGGCGGCAAATCCTTGGGCTTCCACTATGACGAACGGCGCCAGCTTTTCGACCGGCCGTGGGACATCGTCGTGTTGCAGGAATTCAGCACGCTCGACCGCGCAAAGCCCGGCGACCCGGCGGATTATATGCGCAACGTCGACCGGCTCGCCGCGCTGTTCAAGGCGCGCAATCCCGCGGTCGACATCCGCCTCGCAGCGACATGGACCCGCGCCGACCAGATCTACAAACCCGGGGGTCCTTGGTACGGAAAGCCGGTGACGGCGATGGCCGATGACCTCCGTGCCGCGGCCGACCGCGCACGATCCGCCACCCCGTCCGTGGCGGGTATCGTGCCGGTCGGCCAGGCCTGGAACCGCGCGATGACGGCAGGCGTCGCCGACCCCAATCCCTATGACGGTATCGCCTATGGCCAGCTCGATCTGTGGGCGTACGACCATTATCACGCGAGCGTCGCGGGCTATTATCTCTCGGCGCTCGTGACCTTTGGCGCGATTACCGGGATCGACCCGACGACGCTCGGCGCGAAGGAAAAGGGCGCCGACGAACTGGGGCTCTCGGACGCGCAGGCGGCGGCGCTGCAACGCGTCGCGCGCGATACGCTCGCGAACGGATAATCGGCCTTCCGGAAAAAGGGCGCCGGACAGGTAGGATGCTCGACTGACTGCCACGCCACGCATCTCTTGCCTTTTGGCATTTTGTGCTAGGCAGAGCATGCCAGCAGCGACCGGAGACCCCGATGCCGACGCGCCCCTTCGACTTTCGCAACGCCGACGGCGACCGCCTGTCGGGCCGGCTCGAACTGCCCGTCGGATCGACCAAGGCGTGGGCATTGTTCGCGCACTGCTTCACCTGCGGGAAGGATAACAAGGCGGCGGTGCGGATTTCGCGGCGTCTGGCCGGAGCAGGCATCGGCGTCCTCCGCTTCGATTTTACCGGGCTTGGCGCCAGCGAAGGCGATTTCGGGTCTTCGGGTTTCAGCCATAACGTCAAGGACCTCGTCGCCGCGGCCGATGCGATGACCGCCGCGGGCATGCCGCCGATGCTGCTCGTCGGGCATAGCCTCGGCGGTGCCGCCGCGCTCGCCGCGGCGGGGTCGCTGCCGGGCATTCATGCCATCGCGACGATCGCGGCGCCCTTCGATGTCGAGCATGCGCTCCACCAGTTCGATCCCGACGGATTGGAGACGATCGAGCACGAAGGAAGCGGCGTCGTGGCGATTGGCAGCCGGCCCTTCACCGTCCGCAAAGAGTTCGTTAAAAATCTGCGCGAACAGGATCAGGGCGCGCGCGTCGCGGCGCTGAAGCGGCCCTTGCTGCTGCTTCACTCGCCGATCGATCAGGTGGTCGGGATCGAGAATGTCACGAGACTTTATCTCGCGGCCAAGCATCCCAAGAGCTTCGTCTCGCTCGACGGTGCCGATCACCTGCTGAGCAATACGCGCGACGCTGATTTCGCTGCCGACATGATCTCGGCTTGGGCCGGGCGCTACCTGCCCGCGATGCCGCCGACCGCCGCCAGCCAGTTCGATGCCGAGGCTGAGGAAACGCGGCTCGGCAAATTCCAGCTCGCGATGCGGGCAGGGAAGGCGGCCTTCATCGCCGACGAGCCCGAGAGTGCCGGCGGTCTGGGTTCGGGTCCGACGCCCTTCAACCTGCTCTCCGCCGCGCTCGCCGCCTGTACGACGATGACGCTACGCCTTTACGCCGAGCGCAAGGGCTGGGCGGTGCACCGCATCCGCACCGGCGTCACGCACCGCAAAGACAAGGCTTTCGAGAAACCCGACATCTTCAGCCGCCGTGTCGAGATCGAGGGCGCGATCGACGAAGCGCAGCACGCCGAACTGCTCGCCGTTGCCGACCGCTGTCCCGTGCATCGCACGCTTGAGACAGGATCCCGCTTCGAGGCGACCGAAGCGGGATGGGCCGATGCCGGCCCGGCCGGAGAGCAAACGCCCGCTTAGTGCAGGGCAACGGCGGAACGAACCGCCGCGCCAAGCGTCCAATAGGCGCCCGTCTGCCAACGCAGGCGGGCGCCCCGGTGGATTGCGGCCGCGGGGCATTTGCGATCAGGCCGGAGGATCGGATGCAGGTGCTGGAGGGACTCGACGCCAAGCCATCGCACCAACGCCTGTGGGACCGGCACGCCAGCCCGATCTCGATTCTCCTCCTCGGCGGCCTGTTGCTGGCGGCGACCCTCGGCTTCACCGGCGGGCAGCCAAGCCCGCCGCGCACGGCCGATCTGGGCGACGCGCGCCTGACGGTGAAGACGCCGACGATCATTCGCAACGGCGAGTTTTTTGAAACCGACATCACACTGACCGCCAACGTACCGCTCGGCGATGCGGTCGTGGCCGTGTCTCCCGCGCTCTGGCGCGACATGACCGTCAACACGATGATCCCGGCGCCCGCCGAAGAGAGTTTCAAGGACGGCCGCTTTCATTTTTCCTACGGCCCGCTTGCCGTCGGCGACAGTATCCACATCAAGGTCGATGGGCAGATCAACCCGCCGCTGTTCGCGGGCACCACGGGCGAAATCGCGGTTTTTGACGGAAGCCGGCGCATCGGCGCAATGCCTCTTCGCATCAAGGTGCTGCCCTGATGGATATTGTCCTTCGCGCCACGGTGATGTTCTTCATCCTCTTTCTGCTGATCCGGCTGCTCGGCAAACGCGAACTCGGTCAGATGACGCCGTTCGAATTCGTCGTGCTCGTCGTGCTCGGCGACCTGATCCAGCAGGGCGTGACGCACAATGATTTCAGCCTGACCGGCGCGACGCTTGCCATCTGCACCTTCGCCTTCTGGGCGCTGGTGCTCAGCTGGACCGCCTATCTGTTCCCGCGCGCCAAGGACCTGCTCGAAGGCGCGCCGCGCGTGATCGTGCGCGACGGCGAGATCGTTACCGAAAATCTGCGACGCGACCGGCTGACGCGCGACGAGATCCTGTCCGAAATGCGGCTCGCGGGTATCGGGCGGATGTCCGAGGTCGCGTGGGCGATCCTCGAACCGCAGGGCAAGATGAGCTTCATCAAGAAGGACGACCAAGCGTCGCCGCAGCAGGACCGCGACGATCCCGCCAGCTAATAGATCGGTGTAATCTGCACTTGGGGGAGCGGCCGCGGCGTTCCGTCGCTGAGGTCGGGGCCCAGGTCGGCCCATTCCTCGCCGCGCGCCACCAGGTCGGAGAATAGCGTCTGCGCGGCGTTTTGGGCTTCGGCCGACCGGAATTTATACGAAACCGGCGGCGGCGTTCCCGCGCGCACCGTCGCAAACGCCGCCTCATACGCCGGGATCGGCGGCACGACTTTCGCGCTGGCGGCGATCCGGATCGTGTAGCGCTGGAGGCCCGAGGCGACGTTCCGCCATCGCACCCAATAATGATTGTCGAAGGAGAATTGATACAGCCGCTCGCCCGCGACCGTGCCTTTCAATGAAATGCTGTCCAATATGTCCTGCGACATGTCGAGATTCATCCCGCCCTCGACCTTGTCGAGCGCGACGTGGACGATCCGGTCACGCTGCCCCGGCGCGCGCGACTGCAGCAGGTCGCGCCAGTTCTGCATCGTACTGATGATGCCGAACACGAAACCGGACACCTCGGCCAATGCGAGCGGCCGGGCGATCGAACTGTAACTGCGCTGCCAGCCGCGATTATTGTGCAGCGGAAGCCACACCGCGGCCTCGGCCTCGTCCCGCGGATTGCGGGGTTCGGCGTTCTCGACCGGCACATCGTCGCTGCTTTGCGGATAGACGAGGTTGATCGCAAACGTCGGCCAGCGCGGCAGCGGCGCGTCGAACAGATGGAGCGGAAAATTGCTCGAAACGCCGCCGTCGGAAAACCAGCAGACACGGAAATTCTCGATGAACGAGAGGGGCGCCTCGCCGCCGGTGGCGAGGCTGTCGGTGCTCTGGCTCAGCGTCGTCTCCTTGGCATCCTCGCCGTCATCGATTGCGTCTCCCTCGGTCTCGCCGCGGAGCGTTCGCCTCCCGACGGGCTCGTGGAGCGGCACCGCGCTGATCAGCAATGGAAAGCTCAGGCTCATCCGCATCGCCACCAGCACGGGCATCCGGCCCTTGCCGGGCAGGCGGTAATAATCCTTCTCGCCGACGCGATCGGGCGACCCCGCCATCGCGACCATCGCATCGACGACCGGCTTGGGAAAGAGCAGGTCGAATTCTTCGCGCAGGAACCAGAAGGACGCGTCGGTGAAGGGCAGCGTCCGCGGCTCGCGATGCGAGACGCCCGTCGTGATCATCTGGAGCGAGATCGCCGTTTCGGTGTTCGGCTCGCCGGGATAACGCGGCGCACCCCATAGATCGTCGAACAGCAGCGGCTCTGAATTCTCCTTGCCCGATAGCGATTGCAGAACCTCGTGCAGCCATTCGGTCAGCGCCGGCTTCGCGGCACCTTTTTGCACGCTCAGGCCCGAACAAAGCCCGAGCAGATTGCGCCGCGTGACGCGTGCAACGCGCAGCACCGCGGCGATCGCGGCGCCAAGATAGGCGCAGATCACCGAGGGCAACAGCACCGCGGCAACGCCGGGCAGTTCGGCGAACCAGTACCCGCCCGCGAGGAACAGGCCCAGCAGGAGCAGCGCTTCGAGCGGCGCGATCGCCACCACCGCCGCCGCAGCCACCAAGGCTTTGCGCAATACGCTCGCATTCCCGGCGAGCGTGACGATCAATCGATAGGCGTTGCGTCCGCCGCGTGCGGGCTGGAACAGGCCGAAGATGAAGCCTTGCGACGAAAGCTGCGCCGCGACGCGTTCGAGTCCCGCAAACCCGAGCGTCGGGGGGCAGGGGGCGGTCGATCCCGATGCGACATGCTTTCGGTCGCCCAATGCCGCCGCCGCGGTGGCTGCCGCGGCGATCGCGCCCGCCGAGGTTCCGCCGATATTCTTGAACCGGAAATCGCGCGCGAGCGCCAGGACGGCGTTGGGATAGACGATACCGCTCGTGATGCCGCCCTTCATCACCAGGTCGCAATAGCGGGCGGCTGCATGGCTCATGTCATCGCTCTCCGGATGTGCGCGGCTTTTTTCCTTTCTTACCCCGGCGAGCCGGTCAAGTCGCTGCTCTTCTTGAGGAATAGGGCCGATTGGGCGCACCGTATAACGCAATTGCTTATGCTGTGTTGGGGTTGTAATACGGGCGCTGCGCATGAAATGGTTCCGTAAACCCGAAGGCCCCGATCCCACCCTCGCCGCGACGCCGGGTGGCCCGTTCGCCGATATAGCAGCGCCTCCGCCCATTGTTCCCGAGACGCGCGGGCGCAAATGGATGCGGCGCATCTCGCGCGGCTTCGCGATCTTCTGCGTGATTTTCATCCTGCTCGTCGGCTGGCTGGCGCTCACCGCGCCGCTCTCGAAATCGCTCGAACCGATCGCGCCGCCGCAGATCACCCTGCTCGCGTCGGACGGCACTCCGATCGCGCGCATCGGGGCGATCGTCGACACGCCGGTGAAGGCGAAGGATTTGCCGAAACATGTGACCGGCGCCTTCCTCGCGATCGAGGACCGCCGCTTCTACACCCATTGGGGCGTCGACCCGCGCAGCATCGCGCGCGCGGTGTGGAGCAACCTCACCGGCGGACGCACGCAGGGCGGCAGCACGATCACGCAGCAGCTCGCGAAATTTACCTTCCTCACCCCCAAACGCACGCTCGGGCGCAAGGCGCGTGAGGCGCTGATCGCCTTCTGGCTCGAAGCGTGGCTCAGCAAGGACGAGATCCTCGAACGCTATCTTTCGAACGCCTATTTCGGCGACAACACCTATGGCCTGCGCGCCGCCTCGCTCCATTATTTCTATCGCCAGCCCGAGAAACTGACCCCGGCGCAGGCGGCGATGCTCGCGGGGCTGGTGCAGGCGCCGTCGCGCCTCGCGCCGACCAAAAATCCCGACCTCGCCGAAAAACGCATGAAGCTGGTGCTGAATGCGATGGTCGCGACGGGCTATCTCACCGAACAGGAGCGGGGGGCGCTGCGCACCCCGCGCATCGACGTGCGCAGCCGGGGCACGCTGCCGACGGGCACCTATTTCGCCGACTGGGCGCTACCCGCGGCACGCAAATTGAGCGACGTCGGCTATTCGCGCCAGACGATCGCGACGACGCTCGACGCGCGGTTGCAGGGAGTCGCGCGCCGCGTCACCGGCCGCACGGGGCTGGGCAAAGCGCAGGTCGCGCTCGTCGCGATGCGCCCGAATGGCGAGGTCGTCGCGATGATCGGCGGCAAGGATTATGCGGCATCGCCCTTCAACCGCGCGACGCAGGCGCGGCGCCAGCCCGGCTCGACCTTCAAGCTTTTCGTCTATCTCGCCGCGCTTCGCGTCGGCTGGGACCCCGACGACATGATCGACAACAGCGCGATCGAGACCGGCTCCTATCGCCCCAAAAATTCGGGCGGCGCCTATTCGAAGGAAATCAGCCTCGAAGACGCCTTCGCCTCGTCGAGCAATGTCGCCGCGGTTCGCCTGCTCCGCGAAATCGGCGACGACAAGGTCATCGACATGGCGCGCGACCTCGGCGTCACCGCGCCGATGGCCAAGGGCGACCCCAGCCTCGCGCTCGGCACGTCGAGCATGACCTTGCTCGAACTCACCGCCGCCTATGCCGCGGTCGCGGCGAACAGCTATCCGGTCGAACCGCACGCGTTCGAGGCCGACGAAAAGGGCTGGTTCGAGAATCTGATCTCGGGCCCGTCAAGCTTCGCGTCGCGCGAGCATGAGGACATCGAACAAATGCTGCGCGCCGCGGTCAATCGCGGCACCGGCCGCGCCGCGCGGCTGCCGCAGGCCAATTTCGGCAAGACGGGCACCAGCCAGGACAATCGCGACGCGCTGTTCGTCGGTTACGCCAACGGGCTCGTCGTCGGGGTGTGGATCGGCAATGACGACAATACGCCGCTTCAGGGCGTGTCGGGCGGCGGGTTGCCAGCGCGCATCTGGCGCGACTTCATGACCGAGGCGTCGGGCAAGAAGGCCGTGCCGCGGCCGAAGAAGGTGGTCGACCCGACGGGTCCCGTCGAGCCGCTCGATATTCCCGACATCGGCGACATCCCGATCGGCGACCGGACGCGCATCGGAATCGAGGGCAATGATGCGGTGATCACGACCGAAATCAACGGCAGCCGGATCGACCTGCGCCTGCCGATGCCGGATCGGACACCCGAGCCCGCCCTACCCGAACCGCAACCGCCGCCAGGCAATTAGAGTATCGCGTCCAAGCTGCTTCATCTTTCAAAAGCCATTCGCCCTGAGCTTGTCGAAGGGCCGTTCTTCTCTCTCGCGGCAACGAAGAAACAACGGTGCTTCGACAAGCTCAGCACGAACGGTGTATATTTGATACCCGGTTGCTAGGCTGCCTCAGCCGGACAGTATCTCGAACGCGCCCTCTGCCATGGTCTGTCCATTCACGATCAACTCGACCTCGTGCCGCCCCGGATGATGGCGGCGGGTGCTGAAGTCGCGGATGGTCTGGCTGATACCCAGCGACGCGGTCTCACCCGCCGCCAGTTCGAAGGTTTTCAGCTTGAAGACCTTGGCGGCGCTCTTGCCGCCCGCGCGCGCATAGTGGATGCGATAATCGACCACCAACCGCTGATTTTCGGATGAATCCGATGCGAGGTTGGCGGTGATAGCAATACGGTCGCCAAGTTGGACCGTCGACGGGGCAATACCGAAATCGCGCACGCTTACCGCGGCGCCATGGCCGACACCAATCAGCGCGAGGGCCGCGGGATCGCCCTTCTTGATCAGCGTGCGCAGCGCATGGCGGATGATCCAGACGGTGCGCGCGTCGTCCTGCGGCCACGCCGCAAGGCGGCCCAGCAGCCAGCCGGGCCGGTCCTTGGCAATATCGTTCAGATGGTTCGCGACCGATTTTCGAACATAGAGGCTCGGATCGGCCTTCAGCATTTCGAGGATCGGCGCGGCCAGCGTCGGGTCGGCCTTCAGCGCCGGGACGCGTGCCGCCCACGGCAAGCGCGGCCGCGCGCCTTCGCTCGCGAGGCGGCGCACATGCGCGTCCTCGCTGCCGGCCCATCGCATCATGACGGCGAGCGCGCGCGGGGTATCCGCCGCCAGAAACGGGCGGATCGCAAACTCGGCTGTGCCGAAGCGCGTCAGGTCGGCGAGTGCGTCCATCGACGCGTCGAAATCATCGAGGCCATAACGCGCGACATATTCGGTGACCGCCATCGCCTGAAACCCATGGGTGAGCCGCGGCGCGATTGCGCGGATGACATCGAGCGCCGCCGCATAATCACCGGGCAGCGCCGCATGGAGCGCGTCGGCGATATGGCGCACACGCTCCATGATCGACAGGGCATCGAGCCCGTCCGACGCCGCAGACAGAAAGGCGGTGCGATCGAAGTGCGGCGACGCCGCCATCCCCGCATCGCCGATCGTCTCCAGCGCCTGCGGGCCGAGAATATCCTTGAGCAGGGCAGGGGACGCGGCGTCGTTCGTCATGCGGCTTTGGTCCCGCCGCCTTAGCGGCGCTCGACCAGCCCTCCGCCCAACGCGACATACAGCGTCACCAGATTGTCGACCTGCGCACGCCTGAGCTCGATCAGCGCCTGTTCGGCGGCGAACAGATTGCGTTCGGCGTCGAGGACTTCGAGATAGGTCGACACGCCTTCGCGATACCGCTTGCGCGCGAGGTCGGCGATCTGCCGCTGCGCGAGCGTGCCGCGTTCCTGCGCCTCGACCTGATCCGCCAGATAACGTCGCCCGGCGAGCGCGTCGGCAACCTCGCGGAAGGCGCCCTGCACGGTGCGCTCATAGGTCGCGACGGCGATATTCTCGCGCGCTTCGGCGACGGTCAGATTGCCCTTGTTGCGTCCGAAATCGAAGATCGGCAGGCTGATCGACGGGCCAAAGCTCCAGCCGAAACCGTCGTTGCTGAACAGGTTGTCGAGCGAACCCGAAGCGAAGCCAAGGTTACCGGTCAGCGAAATCGACGGGAAGAAGGCGGCGCGCGCGGCGCCGACATTGGCGCGCGCGGCGCGCAGCCGCTCTTCGGCTGCCACCACGTCGGGACGCGCGACGAGCAGATCGGACGGCAGGCCGGCGGTCAGCGTCGGCGACTGGCCCTGCGCGACGAGCGGCAGCGGCGCGGGCAGGGGGCCGGCAACCGGTCCGCCGGTCAGCACGGCGAGGAAATTGTCGGCCTGCGCCTTGCCGAGCTTCAGGCTCGCAAGCTGCGTCTCGGCCTGCGTCAGCAGCGTCTCCGACTGGCGATAGTCGAGTGCCGAGGTCACCCCCGCGTCGAGGCGGCGCTTCGCGATGCGCAGCCCTTCCTTGCGGCTCGTCACCGTGGCTTCGGCGAGGGTGATCTGCTCGTCGGCGCCGCGCGACGCGAAATAGGACGAGGCAACGTCGCGGACCAGCGCAAGGCGGAAGGCGCGCTCGGCCGCCTCGGTCGCGAGATACTGGCTGCGCGCGGCTTCGGACAGATTCTTGACGCGCCCCCAGAAATCGAGCTCGAACGAGGTCACGCCGACGCCGACCGAATAGCGATTGGTCGTGTCGGTCTCGGGTCCGGTCAGCGAGGCGCCGCGCGTGCGTGTCGCGTCGGCGCTGGCGCCGACGGTCGGCAGGCGGTCGGCGTCCTGGATGCGGTACAGTCCGCGCGCTTCCTCGATCTGCGCGACCGCAACCGCGAGGTCGCGGTTGCGCAGGGTCGCCTGCGCGATCAGCACCTCAAGCTGCGGATCGGCAAAGAAGTCCTGCCAGCTGACCTCGGTCGCCCGCTGCCCCAGCGTCACATCGCCCGCGAATTCGGCCGGATAGGCGGGCGCGGTGGGCAGCGCCGGGCGCTCATGCTTGGGCGCCATATTGACGCATCCGGCGAGCGTCGTCGCCGCGAGCAGCGCGATCAGGTTACGCATGACCGGGTTCCTCATGATGTCCTTTTTCGGCGGGAGCGGGCGGCCGCTTGCGGCTGATCCACTTGCGCACCGATAGATAGAAGAGCGGAATGAAGAAGATGCCGAGCAATGTCGCCGCGATCATCCCGCCCATCACGCCCGATCCGACCGCGATGCGGCTGGCGGCGCCGGCCCCGCTCGCGATGACGAGCGGCACCATGCCCAGGATGAAGGCGAGGCTGGTCATGATGATCGGCCGCAGGCGCAGCTTGACCGCTTCCATCACCGCGTCGAGCGTCGGCTTGCCCTCGGCCTCCTGTTCGATCGCAAACTCGACGATCAGGATCGCATTCTTCGCGGCAAGGCCGATGATCGTAATCAGCCCGACGTTGAAATAAATGTCGGCGGACAATCCGCGGAACATCGAGAAAAGCACCGCGCCGAGGACGCCGAGCGGCACCACCAGCAGCACCGCAACGGGCACCGACCAGCTTTCGTAAAGCGCCGCGAGCAGCAGGAAGACGACGACGAGCGACAGACCGAGCAGCATGCCGATCTGGCCCGCCGACTGCTTCTCTTCGTACGAGATGCCCGTCCATTCGAAGGAGAAGCCGGCGGGCAGCGTCTGCGCCAGCCGCTCCATCTCGGCCATCGCCTCGCCGGTCGACTGGCCGGGCGCGGGTTCGCCCGAAATCGTCATCGCGGGATAGCCGTTGTAACGCTGGAGCTGCGGGGCTTCGGCCGACCATTCGGCCGAGCTGAACGATCCGAAAGGCACCATGTCGCCGTTCGCGCTGCGCACGCGCAGTTCGAGCACGTCCTGCGGCGTCATCCGGCTTGCGGCATCGGCCTGCAGCAGCACGCGCAGCACGCGGCCCTCGCGGGTGAAATCGTTGGCGTAAGCGCTGCCGAAACTGATCGCGAGCGTCGCGTTGACATCGCCGATCGACAGGCCGAGCGCGCGCGCCTGGATGCGGTCGATGTCGACCTTCAGCACGGGCGCGTCTTCCTGTCCTTCGGGGCGGACGTTGGCGAGCAGCTTGCTCTGCATCGCGCCGCCGAGGATCTGGTTGCGCGCGGCGATCAGCGCGTCGCGCCCGTTGCCGCCGCGGTCCTGCAGCTTGAAGGTGAAGCCGCTCGACGTGCCGAGTTCGGGGATCGACGGCGGGCTCAGCGAGAAGGCGAACGCTTCCTTGATACTCGCATAGGTGCCCATCGCCTTGCCCGCGATCGCGTCGGCGCTGTCGCCGTCGCCCTTGCGCTCGTCCCACGGCTTCAGCGGGGTGAACATGATCGCGTTCGCCTGGCCCTGGCCAAAGAAGCTGAAGCCGTTGACGAGCACGACATTGGCGACCTGCGGCTGTTCGGCGAAGAAGGCTTTGACCTGCTTCGTCGCTTCGTTGGTGCGCTGCGTCGTCGCGCCCGGGGGCGCCTGGATCACGGTCACCAGATAGCCCTGGTCTTCCTGCGGCAGGAACGAGCCCGGCAGGCGGGTGAAGAGCAATGCAGTGATCGCGACCATCGCGACGAACACACCGAGCCAGCGCAGCGGCGTCGCCAGCATCTTGCCGACGCCGCCCTGATAGCGGTCGGTCGTGCGCCCGAACCAGCGGTTGAAGCCCCCGAAGAAGCGGTCGAAGAAGGCGCCGATGCGGCCCTTGCGTTCGGTCTTGTCGTGCGGCTTCAATAGCGTTGCGCACAGGGCAGGCGTCAGCGTCAGCGCGAGCAGCGCCGAGAAGGCGATCGAGATCGCGAGCGTCATCGAGAATTGGCGGTAAATGCCGCCGGTCGATCCGGGGAAGAAGGCCATCGGGATGAACACCGCGATCAGCACCAGCGTGATGCCGATGATCGCCGAGGTGATCTGGCTCATCGCCTTCACCGTCGCGTCATAGGGCGACAGATGCTCCTCGTTCATGATGCGCTCGACATTCTCGATCACGACGATCGCGTCGTCGACGAGGATACCGATCGCGAGCACCATGCCGAACAGCGTCAGCACGTTGATCGAAAAGCCGAACATCCAGAGGCCGAGGCACGCGCCCGCGAGCGCGATGGGAACCACGACGGTGGGGATGACGGTCGCGCGCCAATTCTGGAGGAACAGGAACATCACGAGGAAGACGAGCAGCATCGCCTCGCCCAGCGTGATCACGACTTCTTCGATCGACAGGCTGATGAAGGGCGTCGTGTCGTACGGGATCGACCAGGTGACGTCCGGCGGGAAGCCCTTCGATAGTTCGGCCATCCGGTCGCGGATGCCCGTCGCGGTCGACAGCGCGTTGGCACCGGGGGTCAGCTGGACCGCAAGGCCCGCCATCGGTTTCCCATTGAGCTCGGACGAGAAGAGATAGCTCGCCGCGCCCAGCTCGACGCGGCCGACGTCGCCCAGCGTCACCGCCGACCCGTCGGGATTGGCGCGCAGGATGATGCTTTCGAACTGTTCGGGCTTGGTGAAGCGGCCCTGCGTCGTGATGACCGCGTTGAGCTGCGCGCCCTTGGCGAGCGGCTGGTCGCCGAGCTGGCCGCCCGGCGTCTGGCTATTCTGTTCCTGCACCGCGCCGAGCGCTTCGGCAGGAGACAGGTTGTAAGACGCGAGCTTTTGCGGATCGAGCCAGATGCGCATCGCATATTCGGGCGAAAATGCCTGGACATTGCCGACGCCGTTCACACGCCGCAGTTCGTCGAGCACGCGCGTATTGGCGAAGTTATTGACCTCCATCGGGTCGGTGTTGCCGCTCTTCGAGGTGATCGCGACGATCAGCAGGAAGCCTGCGTTCGCCTCGGTCACCGAAATGCCTTGGCGGCGCACGTCCTCGGGCAGGCGCTGCTCGACGCGGCGCAGGCGGTTCTGGACCGCCATTTGCGCGTTGTCGATGTCGGTCCCGGCTTCGAAGGTCAGGGTGATCGATGCGGTGCCATTCGATTCGCTGGTCGAGGCCATGTAGAGGAAACCCTCGACCCCGTTCAGTTCCTGCTCGATGACCTGCGTCACATTCTGTTCGAGCGTGCGCGCGTCGGCGCCCGGATAGGTGACGCCGATCGTCAGCGATGGCGGCGCGACCGTCGGATATTGCTCCACGGGAAGCCCGCGCAGCGCGATGATGCCCGACAACAAGATGCCGATGGCGATGACCCAGGAAAAGATGGGCCGGTCGATGAAGAAGCGGGGTGTCATATCAGGTCAGCGCTTTGCCGCGGGGGTCGAGGCCGTTCCCTTGGGCTGCGCGACGCGCACCGGTTGCCCTGGCTGCACCTTTTGCAGCCCGTCGACGATCACCCGGTCGCCGGGCTTCAACCCGTCGAGGATCGCCCACTGGCCCGCGACCATCGCCCCGAGCTTCACCGGGCGCGGGGTCGCGATATTCTTGGCGTCGAGGACCATGACGCTCGCGGCATCGGCGGCCAGCTTGACCGCGCGCTGGGGGACCAGAACGCCGTCGGCACGGTTGCCCGCAAAGATGCGCGCGCGCACGAACTGGCCGGGGAGCAGCGCCGCATTCGGGTTCGGGAATTCGGCGCGCAGCGCGGCGGTGCCCGTCGCCTCGTCGATCGACAGATCGAGGAAGTCGAGGTGGCCGACGACCGGAAAGGCGGTGCCGTCCTCGAGGATCAGCTGCACTTCGACGCGGTCGAACTGCGGCGCGGTGACCTTGCCCGATCCCATGTCACGGCGGTTCGCGAGCAGGTCCGAACTCGACTGCCCGAAATTGACATAGACGCGGTCGATCTGCTCGATCGTCGTCAGCAGCGTGCCCGAGGCTGCGCTGACGAGCGCTCCCTCGGTGACTTCGGCGCGCCGCGCGCGTCCCGAAATCGGCGCCGCGACCGACGCGTAGCCAAGGTTCAAGCGCGCCGATTCCAGATTGGCCTGCGCCTGCTGCACATCGGCTTCGGCCGTGCGCTGCGCGGCGACGGCGGCGTCATATTCCTGCTTGCCGATCGCCTGGTCGGCGAGCAGCGGTTGATAGCGGCCGACCACCTGCCGTGCGTTCGCCGCCGTTGCCTGCGCGCGGGCAAGCTGGGCGCGCGCCGCATTGGAGGTCGCGATCAATTCGCGCGGGTCGATCCGGAACAGCGGGGTCCCGGCACGAACATAGCTGCCTTCGTTGAACAGGCGACGCTCGACGATGCCGTTGACGCGCGCGCGCACTTCGGACGTGCGATACGCCTGAACGCGGCCAGGCAATTCGATGACATTCGGCACGGCTTGCGTGCGGATCGTCACGATATTGACCTCGGGCGGCGGCGGAGCGGGGGGCGCTTCCGACGAGCATGAAGCCAGCACCAAAGCCAGCGCAGCGCCGGCGGCGCAGCCAAGAGGACGGAAGCGACTCATATGGACCCCTGAAAAAATCGCAGTTGTGCGGGAGTTGTATATACGCAAAAGCTTGCGCTCGGACGCCGTGTAATCTAAATTACAAAAAAGAGCAAGGGAGGGGAGAAAAATTGGGCATGTCGGAATCGGCCTTATGTCAAATGGATAGGCTATCACCACGCGAACGGCGGCAGAACGCGATCCTCGACGCCGCCGAGGCGCTGTTCCTCGAACAGGGGTATGAACGCACGAGCCTCGCGGAAATCGTCAGGCGTTCGGGCGGCTCGCTCGCGACGCTCTATGAATTGTTCGGCAACAAGCAGGGGCTGCTTCGCGCGATCGCAACCCGCTGGTGCGACGAAGCGATGCTGCGGTCGCTCGACGACGACGCGACCCGGGGTTTGTCGACCGTCGAAATCCTCAAAAGCTACGCGCATCGTCAAAGCGAGCTGATGGAATCGCCGCATGCGGTCGCGCTGATGCGCATGCTGATATCCGAGAGTCTGCGCGACCACGAATTCGCGATGCAGATTTACCGCGACCTGCACGTGCCTGCGCTCGAGGAACTGATCGAGCTCTTCGCGGAATGGGCGGCGACCGGCAAGGCCGACATCGACCGCCCGGAGGCGGCCGCGCGCCTGTTTTTCGATATCGTTGTCGGCGATTCGATGCTGAGCACGCTGATGGGGATCGAGGACGAATGGCTCGACCCGGAAGAGATCGACTGGCGGCTCCAGCCTTTCCTGTCCCATTTCAATATCCGCTAGGTCACATACCCATAAACAGGATTCCCCTGGAGGGAGATTTCTGATTCAGTCTTCCGGTGAAGGGAGACTGGGCATGGCGCGTTTTGATTTGACGGATTTCGAGTGGTCGGTGATCGAGCCATT
>Ga0265296_1000407_pt1 | contig 69081 bp, 59 predicted proteins | sample MunlanPumphouse1_FD_189073 | JGI IMG/M metagenome (GOLD analysis project Ga0265296, IMG submission 189073) | Groundwater microbial communities from a municipal landfill in Southern Ontario, Canada - Pumphouse #1 | ecosystem: Environmental > Aquatic > Deep subsurface > Groundwater | place...
TGCACCGCCAGGCGGTCATCGTCGAGCGTATGGCCAAGGGCTTCGACGGCAAGACCCTGTTCAAGGATTTCAGCTTCCAGGTTGAAGCGGGCGAGCGCGTGGCAATCATCGGCCCGAACGGTATCGGCAAGACCACCCTGCTGCGCACCCTGGTCAACGAACTGACCCCGGATGCCGGCAGCGTGAAATGGACCGACGCGGCTGAGCTGGGCTACTACGCCCAGGACCACGCCCATGACTTCGAAGACGACGTCACGCTGTTCGACTGGATGGGCCAGTGGGCCCAGGGCGAACAAGTGATCCGCGGCACCCTCGGCCGCATGCTGTTCTCCAACGACGAGATCCTCAAGTCGGTCAAGGTCATCTCCGGTGGTGAGCAAGGTCGCATGCTGTTCGGCAAGCTGATCCTGCAAAAGCCCAACGTCCTGGTCATGGACGAACCGACTAACCACTTGGACATGGAATCCATCGAAGCGCTGAACCTGGCGCTGGAGAACTATCCGGGCACGCTGATCTTCGTCAGCCACGACCGTGAGTTCGTATCGTCCCTGGCCACCCGCATTATCGAGTTGAGCCCAAGCGGCGTGATCGATTTCAGCGGCACCTATGACGACTACCTGCGTAGCCAGGGCGTGGTGTTCTAAGCCCAGCAACACAGCAAAAAGTGGCGAGCGGGCTTGCCCCGCTCGCCACAACCACAACCACAGCCATACTCATCAAAACCAGACGCCGGCGACAATCGTTAGCCTGCTTCCTTTTTCTCCAAGCCCTTGCCATGATGCGTTCACCGCCCTGCCGCGAATGAGCCTCCATGCCTACCGCTCCCAGTTCCCTGTCGATCACCCTGCAGATCGTCTCCATCGTGTTCTATACCTTTATTGCGTTCATCTGCATCGGCCTGCCGATTGCGGTGATTCCCGGCTACGTCCACGAACAACTGGGCTTCAGCGCGGTGGTTGCTGGCGTGACCATCGGTTCGCAATACCTGGCCACCCTCCTCAGCCGTCCCATGGCCGGGCGTATGTCGGACAACGTCGGCACCAAGCGCGCGATCGTGCTCGGTTTGAGCGGCATCCTGCTTAGCGGGGTGTTGACGTTTATCGCCACCCTGCTGCAGAGCCTGCCCCACTTGAGCCTGGGAATTCTGATTGTCGGTCGCGTGTTGCTGGGCGTGGCTCAAGGCCTGATCGGCGTCGGTACCATCAGTTGGTGCATGGGCCAGGTGGGCGCCGAACACACCGCACGCTCAATCTCCTGGAACGGCATCGCCTCCTACGGTGCCATCGCCATTGGCGCACCACTGGGCGTGGTGATGGTTGCGCAATACGGCTACAACAGCCTGGGTATCGCGCTGGCGGTGCTGGCCGGGCTTGGCCTGGTGCTGATCCGCAAAAAGCCCTCGGTACCCGTGGTACGCGGCGAACGCCTGCCGTTCTGGGCAGTGTTCGGGCGCATCGCGCCGTTTGGCGCCAGCCTGTGCCTGGCCTCGATCGGCTACGGCACCCTGACCACCTTCATTACCCTGTTTTATCTGAGCCGCGGCTGGATCGGCGCCGCCTGGTGCCTGACGGTGTTTGGCATCTGCTTTATCCTCTCGCGCCTGCTGTTTATCTCCAGCATCACCCGCTTTGGCGGATTCCGCGCGGCAATTGCCTGCATGACCCTGGAAACCGTCGGCCTGGCCCTGCTGTGGCTCGCGCCCTCTCCCGCCATTGCCCTGATCGGCGCCGGCCTCACTGGTTTTGGCCTGTCCCTGGTGTACCCGGCATTGGGCGTCGAGGCCATCAAACAAGTGCCCAACAGCAGCCGAGGGGCCGGGTTGAGTGCCTATGCAGTGTTTTTTGACTTGGCGCTGGCGATTGCCGGGCCTTTGATGGGCGCAGTGGCGTTGAACCTGGGGTATTCGTGGATATTCTTCTGTGCAGCGCTACTGTCCGTCACAGGCCTGGGCCTGACCTTGCTGCTGATGCGCCGGGCCTACTGATCAGCGGTCTGCATGCCGGCCCGCGAATGCTGGCCGAGGGTGCGCCCGAAAAAGCGCCCGGCCTCGGAAATCAGGTCACGGTGAATGCCCTCCCGGTCCACGCCATCGGCGTCCGTACACAGCGCCGGCATCAGCGCCAGCTGCTCGTCATCGCACGGGGCCATGAAGATAAAGTGCCCAGCCCCGGCCAACAATTTGAAGTCCGGTGGCTGCGGCAGTTTGCGCGCCAGGGCGGCTGCGTTTTTATCCACGGCCACTAGCTTGTCGCCATCGCCGCTATACAGCAGCACCGGCACATGCACGTCACCCAGGGTGTGCCGGCCAAACATCAGGCTCAGCGGCGCCATCAGCATCAATGCGTGGATCCGCGAGTCCGCCTGGGGTTGCAGGTCATCGCGGTCGACCACCAACTCACCCTTTGTCGTACAGGCATCACGGTCTTCGGGGCGTTCCTGGCAATAACGGCGCAAACGCTCGAAATCCGGCTTGGCCCCGGCCAGGATCAGCGCCGTCTCGCCGCCCGCCGAATAGCCGATTACGCCCACTTGTCGCACATTAACGAACGGCGACAGCATCGGGTCGCCAAGGGTCGCGGTAATCGCTGCAGAAATCTGGATCGGCCGGCCATACAGGTTGCTCAAGGTGCCCAAGCGGCTGTGGTCCTTGTAGTTATCGCCGGGATGCAGCACCGCCACCACCACAAACCCTTTGCGCGCCAGCGACGTCGCCAGGTCGTGCAAGGCCAGGGGTGTGCCGGTGTTGCCATGGGACAGCATCAGCAGCGGGAAGCGACCAATGGCGACCTTGGCATCTTCGGTGGCGGCGACGCGATACGCGCCCACCTGGCTGATATGTTCGCGGCCCGTGGACGGATAGAACGCGATAGCTTTCATCGGCTGCGCATCCAGCGGGTCGGGAAAGCTCATCCGGTGATAGCCCACGCTCCAATGGGGGTGCGGGGCCACCGCGGCCTGCACTGAAACGAGGCCGCCGAGCAGGGAAACCAGCAAGACTGCACAAAGACGCATCATGGGGATGTCCACCTGTGCTGTGTGACGCCTGCGAGTCGGTTCAGGCTTGGGCGGTTTGACCCTGTACTGCATAAGCTGCGCCAGATTCGCCCGCCCAAAACAAAAAACTCCGTATCCCGCTGGTTTTCAGGCCAACAGAATACAGAGTTTAGGCGCCTCGAATCAGATTGATAGCGAGCCGCGGTGAAATTTACACAGGCCTTACGCAGCGACGAACAACTGCTCGCTGATCAGTGCATTGGCGTCGTTCAGCGCCTTGCTGCGCGCTTCGTCACCGTAGGCCAGGCCATGGGCACGGACGAACTCGATGTCGGTGATGCCGAAGAAGCCCAACAGTACTTTCAAGTAGTCCTCGTGCCCCACGCCGGTAGGCTGACCCACATGCAAACCACCGGCGGTAGAAACCACGATGACTTTCTTGTTGCCGCACAGGCCTTCCGGGCCGGCTTCGGTGTAGCGGAAAGTCTGGCCGGCGACGGCAATGCGGTCGATCCAGGCCTTGAGCTGGGTGGGGATGGTGAAGTTATACATCGGCGCGGCGATGACCACCGCGTCAGCGGCCAGGAACTCGGCCAGGGTCGAGGCGCTCAGGTCGGCTTCGTGCTTTTGCACCGCATCACGCAGTTCGGCGGCAGTGCCCAGGGCGCCCAGGGTAATCCCGGAAAAGTGGTTGATGCCTTCACTGGCGAGGTCGCGGTAGGTGACTTCCACGCCCGGCTCGGCCGCTTGCCAGGCCTTGACCACTTCGCGGCTCAACTGACGGGATACCGAGTTGTCACCAAGGATGCTGGAATCAATATGCAAGAGTTTCATGTGGGATCTCCAAGTGAGGACCGCCACTGGGCGATCTGATGGAGAGAATCCTACAGATCAATCCAATAGCCGATTAGCCAGGTAAAATGCGATAGTTCGTCCCACTGACAGGACAATAGGCCCAACATGCAAGACCTCAATGACCTCTACTATTTCGCCAAGGTGGTGGAAGCCGGTGGCTTCGCGGCGGCTGGCCGGCTGCTGGGGGTCCCCAAATCGCGGCTGTCGCGGCGCATTGCCGAACTCGAAGAACGCCTCGGCGCCCGCTTGTTGCAGCGCACCACCCGGCAACTGACCCTGACGGCCGTGGGTGAGCGCTACCTGGGGCATTGCCAGGCGATGTTGCTGGAAGCCGAAATGGCCGACGAAGCGGTGGCCAACATGTCCAGCGAGCCCCGGGGGCGCCTGCGGGTCAGTTGCCCGGTGGGCCTGGCCCACGAAATTCTGCCGACGGTGGTGGCGCAATTTCTCGCGGCACACCCATTGGTGCAGTTGGAAATGATGTTGATCAATCGCCGCGTCGACCTGGTGGCCGAAGGCGTAGACGTGGCCTTGCGCGTGCGTGAACTGGGGGATGAAGACCCACTGCTGGTGACCCGCCGTCTGCGCCAGGCACAAACCGCCATGGTTGCCAGCCCCGAGTTTGTGCGTGGCCACCAGATCAACACCCCGGCCGACCTCAAGCACCTGCCGGTATTGGGCGCCCTGGAAGCCGATCGCCTGGTGCACCTGCGCATGCTCGACCCGGCCGGCAACGCCACCGACCTGGCCATGGAGGCACGCCTGGGCATCGATGATTTTCTGGTACGCAAAGCCAGCGCCCTAGCCGGCCTGGGTTTCACCGTGCTGCCGATGATGTATTGCGAACAAGAACTGGAAACCGGCCAACTGGTGCAATTGCTGCCCGAATGGTCATTGCCCGGAGGTTGGCTGCAAGCGGTGTACCCGCATCGACGCGGTGTATCCCCAGCGGTGCGCGCCTGGATCGACTTTCTGGCCCATGCTTTCAACAATTGTGGAGATCGCCTGCTATGAGTACCCGCATCATGAGCGAAAACGACGTCGCCCAGTTCTGCCTGGGCTTGCCCGGAGCACGGGAGGATTACAAATGGGGCGGTGTGCGGGTGTTCTCGATTGCCGGCAACAAGATGTTTGCCCTGCAGAACCTGCGGGGTGACTCCCTGGCATTCAAGGTCGACAAGGAGCTGTTCCTCGGCCACGTGGACCGCCCGGGCATCCACCCGGCGCCGTACCTGGCGCGGGCGCAGTGGATCATCATGCAAGTGCCCTACCCCCTGGGCGGCGAGGAACTGCGCGGCTTGTTGCAGCGCTCCCACCAGTTGGTGGTGAGCAAACTGCCCAAGCGCACGCAGATCGGGCTCAGGCTGGTGTAGGAGCTGGCTTGCCTGCGATGGCGGCACCTCGGTGTATCAGGCATACCGAGGCGATGCCATCGCAGGCAAGCCAGCTCCCAGGTTGGCTATCTAGAAGACTGACAGCAGCGTGCCGCCAAGAAACAACTGGTCGATCCAGAACACCTGGTGCAACAACACGATCAGCCAGAACACCACCTGGTACGACACCTTGCGTGTCTTGTGGCGAAACACCTGCTGCGCGACCAAGGCGCCCGGCCAGCCACCGGCCAGTTCCATGGCATGCAGGATCTTTTCCGGGGTACGCCAACTGTCGTTCTGGGCCTTGCGCTTGTCGCTCCAGTACAAGCAAAACGTCACCACGCTGACCAGCCCGTAGGCCGCCAGCGGGATCAGCGACACCCCGCGGTACGCCAGCAGTGTCGCGCCAAACAGCGGCACGGCACACAGCAGCACAAACACCAGGGCCTTCAAGCGCAGATGCTGAATGCTCATCACGCCTTGGCCGCCGCCCAGTCAATCCAACCGAACTGCCACGTGGCCAGGATCAGCAAACCGAATGCAATGCGGTACCAGGCAAACACTGCATAGCTGTGGCTGGCGATGAACTTGAGCAGGCCGCGCACCGCAATCATCGCGAAGATGAACGAGACCACAAAACCGACGGCAAACACCGGCAGGTCCGCAGGCTGGAACAGGTCACGGTACTTGTAGCCCGAATACACCGCCGCACCGACCATGGTTGGCATCGCCAGGAAGAACGAAAACTCGGTCGCCGTCTTGCGCGACAGGCCGAACAGCAGGCCACCGATAATGGTCGAGCCGGAACGCGAGGTGCCCGGGATCATTGCCAGGCACTGGGCAAAGCCCACTTTCAAGGCATCTTTCCAGGTGATGTCATCGACGGTTTCGGCATGGATCGCATGCTCGCGGCGCTCGGCCCACAACATGATCACCCCGCCGATCACCAGCGCGGTGGCCACAGTGATCGGGTTGAACAGGTATTCGTGGATCAGGTCGGCAAATATCACCCCCAACACCACCGCCGGCAGGAAAGCGATCAGCAGGTTGATCGTGAAGCGCTGGGCGTTGCGCTGGGTCGGCAGGCCGGTGACCACGTCGAGGATCTTGCGCCGGAACTCCCAGACTACGGCCAGGATGGCGCCCAATTGAATGATGATGTTGAACGCCATGGCCCGCTCGCCACCGAAGTCGAGCAAATCGGCGACGATGATCTGGTGCCCGGTACTGGAGATCGGCAAGAACTCCGTCAGCCCTTCGACAATGCCAAGTATCAATGCCTGAAAGGCGGTCCAAAGATCCATTATTCCCCCAAAAGGTCATGCGACTGCATGCCTCGTTGATATTTTCTAGGTGTTCACTAACGATGAGCACGCTGCAAGGCCGCGCGCAGGATCAAGGCTGAACTGCAAAAATTCTGTGAAAAATCAGGCAGGACTCAGGTTTTTTGATTCCGGGCCGAAAGCCTATCAGACAAGCCCGAATTTCGCTTCGCGTTATCACTGGCCGATCAACGCAGCACCGAAAATTATAAGAACGCGGAGTGACAAGACTATGAACAGTTTGCGCAATATGTCGATCAGCCGGCGCCTCTGGATGATCCTGATAGTCGCCGTGTTGATGCTGTTGACCTTGGGTTTGCTGATGCTCAAGCAGATCCATGACGATCTCTACCAGGCCAAGAGCCAGCAGACCCAGCATGTGGTGCAGACCGCCAGCGGGATTCTGAATTTTTATCACGGCCTCGAAACCACCGGCGTGCTGACCCGGGAAGCCGCGCAGAAGCAAGCCCTGAGCGTGGTACGCGGCCTGCGCTATGACCAGGATGACTATTTCTGGATCAATGACCTGACGCCGGTGATGATCATGCACCCGGCCAACCCCAAGCTTGACGGCCAGAACCTCTCGGCCATCCGCGACCCGGACGGCTTTGCGATCTTCAATGAGTTTGTCACCCTGGCCAAGGCCAAGGGCGCCGGCATGGTCGATTACCGCTGGCCCAAACCCGGGGCGGATGCGCCGGTGGCCAAGACCTCCTATATCCAGTTGTTCGAACCGTGGGGCTGGATCATTGGCTCCGGCGTCTACGTGGATGATGTGCAAGCGCAGTTCCGTGGCCAGGTGTGGCAGGCGTCCCTCGTCGGCCTGGGCATTGCACTGATCATGACCCTGCTGGTGGTGCTCATCGCCCGCAGCATCGTGCGCCCGCTGCAGGAAGCGGTACACGCCATGGCCAATATCGCCAGCGGCGAAAGCGACCTGACCCGCAGCCTCGATACCCATGGCCAGGACGAAGTCACGCAGCTGTCCCGGCACTTCAATACATTCACCGCCAAACTGCGCCAGGTGGTCAGCCAGTTGCAGGTCTGCGCCAATGCCCTGGGCCAGTCGTCCGCCGAGCTGGGCAACAATGCCAGCCAGGCCCATGACCGCAGCCAGCAGCAGTCCCAGCAAATGGAGTTGGTGGCCACCGCCATCAATGAAGTGACCTACGGCGTGCAGGACGTGGCCAAGAATGCCGAACACGCCGCCAGTGAAATGCGCGACGCACAAACCCAGGCCGAACAGGGCCAGGTGAACATCGATGGCAGCCTGCAGCAGATCGATGCGCTGTCCGGGACTATCAGCCAGGCGGTGGAAGTGATCCGTACCCTGTCCTCGGAAAGCACGCAGATTGGCGGGGTGCTGGAGGTCATCCGTTCGATTGCCGACCAGACCAACCTGCTGGCCCTCAATGCTGCCATCGAGGCAGCCCGCGCCGGCGAACAAGGCCGTGGCTTTGCCGTGGTGGCCGACGAAGTGCGCCTGCTGGCCCAACGCACGCAAAAATCCACCGCCGAGATCCAGAGCATGATCGAACGCCTGCAGGGGCATTCCGAAGCGGCGGTCAAGGTCATCAGCGATAGCCACCAGGCCTCACAACTGACCATCGAACAAGCCGGCCAGGCGGGCGCCAGCCTCACCGCCATCGGCCAGGCCCTGCGCAACCTCAACGGCCTGAACGCCTCGATTGCCAGCGCAACCCTGCAACAGGCCCACGTAGTGGAAGACATCAACCAGAACGTGACGCAGGCGGCCGGCCTGTCCCACAGCACGGCACTGGCGGCCCAGCAATCGAGCGTAGCCAGCGTGCACCTGAAGGATTTGAGCGAAGAACTCAACGGCTTGTTGCGTCAGTTCAAGGTCTAGACAGCGGGACTGTGGGGTTCCTGTGGTGCGGCAAGTCCCCCGTTGGGCTGCGCAGCGGCCCTAAAACCAGGCACCTCGGTGTGCCTGCCGGAACCTGGTGAGGCTGTTGGGGGCGGCTTCGCCACCCAGCGCGGGCGATGCGGCGTTCCGACAAGCCCGCTCGCCACGGAAGAGTCAGCGGCCTGTAGACTGCGGCAACCCCCCTGTGGCGAGGGGGCTTGTCCCCCGTTGGGCTCCGCAGCGGCCCCAAACCGACCACCTCGGTGTGCGTCGTGAGGCTGCCACCATAAGCAGTGCAACCGGCAAGATTTTGCCCCGTCGGTTGGGTACAATCGCCCTCATCTTCGACTCTCCCAAGGAATCCCATGTCCGGGCTTGAACTGTTTGCCGCCGCGCTGGGGGTGATTGCTGTCTGGCTGACGGTCAAGCAGAACCCGTGGTGCTGGCCAATCGGCCTGGTCATGGTGCTGCTGTACACCTGGGTGTTCTTTGAGGTGAAGCTGTATTCCGACATGCTGCTGCAAGTGGTCTACGCCGGCCTGCAAGTCTATGGTTGGTGGCAATGGACCCGCGCTGGCGAGGTCAAGCAAGGTCGGCAAGTCACCAGCCTGGGCACCCAGTCCATCCTCCTGAGCCTGGCCATTGGCGCAACGGGCAGCCTGCTGCTGGGCGCGGCCATGGCGCACTGGACCGATGCCGCACAACCCTGGCTGGATGCCGCGCTGACCGGCTTCAGCCTGGTGGCGCAGATGTGGATGGCACAAAAACGCGTGCAATGCTGGGCGCTGTGGATCGTGGTCGATGTGATTTTTGTCGGCCTGTTTATCTACAAAGGGCTTTACCTGACAGCCGCGCTCTACGCCCTGTTCACCGTGATTGCCGTGCAGGGCTGGCGGGAATGGCGCGCCGACCCGGCGTTGCGCACATGAAGGTGCTGGTGATGGCAGGCCCCGAGTCCAGCGGTAAAAGCTGGCTGGCCGAGCAGTTGCAGGCGCATTTCGGTGCAGTGCTGGTGGGGGAATACGTGCGCTATTTCATTGACCACTATCAGCGCGATACGACCCTGGCCGATATCCCGGATATCGCCCGCGGCCAACTGGCCTGGGAAGATGCCGGCCGCGCCCGCCAGCCCGAACTGTTGATTCTCGATACCCACCTGCTGACCAACAAGCTCTGGAGCCTGACCCTATTTGGCGATGCCCCGGCCTGGCTCGACGAGGCGCTGCTGGCTCGCCATTACGACCTGCACCTGCTGCTGTCGCCCGAAGGCATTGGCTGGACCGCCGATGGCCAGCGCTGCCAGCCAGACCTGGCTGACCGCCAAGCCTTCTTCCAGGCCAGCCGCGACTGGTTGGAGCAGCATCACCAGCCTTACCAGGTGCTGGGCGGGGATTGGCAAGCGCGGCATGACCAGGCGTTTGCCGCCGTTACCCAACTGCTCAGCCACCACTAAACCCTGTAGGAGCCGGCTTGCCGGCGATAGCGCTCGACGATGTTTACGACCCGGCTCCTGCAGGGCGTTAGCGCTTCTCGCTGATCAACTGCACCTGATATTGCGGATCCGCCTTGATCTGCTGTTCGGTAAACGGCAACGGGCTGAGCTTTTTCGCGGAAAACGCCTGGGTCTGGTCCTTGAAGTGAGGTGACGCCGGATCGCTGGACAACGAGAACGCCAACACCCCTTCCGCCTTCGGCCCCTGATCGTCAAAGGTCACGATCTGCAAATAACTGCTACCGCTGACCACCTCACGCTTGCCATCTGCCCTCGGCACGCTCTGCATGGCGTTGTAGATACCAAGTGCCTGCGGCCCGCCATGCATCGGAGTGTTGCCCGAGACCTGGATATCACCCCAGCGTGCGCCCCCCTTCAAGCCCAACTCGCTTACCTGCGCCACTGACGCCTGCATCGCCTCGCGTAGCGCCTTGACCACTGGCGGCCGCTCGATGGCCAGCCCACGCGGTGTGGTTTGCGGGTGGCTCGGGTCAAACGCCACGCGCCACACATCCGGCATTTGCTGCATGTGCTCCATTACGTGGATGAAATGCACCAGGCCCAGGCCGCTATCGAGGTTGGCTTTCTGGTCCCAGTCCTTGAGGCTGGCGCACAGGGTTTTCAGGGTTGCATCGGGCTGTTGCGCGCAGAACTTGAGCAGATCCGGCATCACCTGGCCGGCCAGGTACACCCGGTTATCCAGCACCATATGCTGCAGGTCGGTGCGGGTGATGGGCTGCTTGCCCAGGTCCTGCAAGCGCTGCAAGGCAAAGCGTGAACGTGCGCCCAAGGCAATGTGATCCTGGCTGACCACCGGCGAAAAACCGCTCAACGGCGCCTTGGGGTTGGCCATCCAGGCCGAGTCGTTGGAGTGCTGCACATAGTCCTTGCGCGCCAGTTGCGGCAGTTGGTCGGCCGCAAAAATCCCCGGCTGCGCCGCCCGCGGATCAATGTCCCAGGCGCAGGCACTATGGCCGCCGTCGAGCACAATCAACTCCAGGCCAGCCCGTGGATCGCTGCATTGCTCGAGTTTTTTCGCACTGACGTTAGGAACCACCGACAGGTTCATGTACAGGCTTTGCCCCTGGTCGTCGGCCGCCAGCGTATTGACCCACGGAATGCCCTGCAGGGTGTGCACCGAGGCCTGTAAATCCTTGAGGCTGCGGGCTTGGTTCATTGCGTACCACTGGTGCAGCACCCGGTCGTTGCCCAGGTTGGCATCGCGCAGGCTGAAAGCGTATTGCCCATTCCAGTCGAGCTTGCCCGGCCATTGCACCACCGGCCCGAACTGCGAACTGTAGACCGTTTGGGATTGATCCTTGAGGCTACCGTCGGCGCCCATGACCTGCACCGTCACCTGGGTTTTCTGCATTGGGATCGATTTGCCGTCCAGCAGGTAACGGGTCGCGTCTTTCGGATCAAGCGTCAAGCGATACAGCGTGAAGTGCTTGGACGTATCGACCGTGTGAGTCCACGCCACATGCTGGTTGAAGCCAATATTGACCACCGGCAGGCCCGGCAAGGCGGCGCCCATCACATCCAGCTGCCCAGGGATGGTCAGGTGCATCTGATAAAAGCGCATGCCGCCAACCCACGGGAAATGAGGGTTGGCCAACAGCATGCCGCGCCCGTTGAACGAGCGCTCGCCGCCCACCGCCACGGCGTTGCTGCCGCGATCCAGGGCAAAGCGCTGCTGATTCAAGGTGGCGAGTTCAAACGCCCGCGCACTGTGCCGCACCGCCACGCCTGGCTGGGGCGGTGTCGCACCCACCAAGGCTTCGGCAAATTGGCCCACGCCACCTTCCACCAGCAGACGCCGGGTCAGCTTGACCAGGTCAGCGGTGTTGATCGGCCGCACCCACGCGCCCTGGCACTGCATCGGTCGGCCCTGTGCGCCGCGCTCCTGCAGATAACGGTTGTACCCCGCCACATACCCTTCAAGACGCTGCTGCACCTGCGGGGTCTGCGCCTTCCAGAAGGCCGCCACGTCCTGGGGTGTATTGAGCCAGGTAAAGAACACATCACTGGTGAGGTTGTTGCGTTCTTCGAGGGTTGCCTGCTCGGCGCCGAAATAGCGGGCACGCTGACCGTTGACGGTCACCACTTCGTTGGCCAGCAGGCACAGGTTGTCTTGCGCGTAGGCATAGCCAATGCCATAGCCCAGGCCGCGCTCATCGCTGGCGCGGATATGCGGGATACCAAAACCGGTGCGGCGGATATCGGCACTCATCACACCTGCCTGCACCTCACTCACCTGGCGGGCCGTCGCACACAAGCTTACCCCCAGCAACACACCTGCCACGCAAACCCTGGACAACCCGTTGGAAATAATCACGCAGACCCCATCGTCAAGCCAAATTGAACGCCCAAGGCGGGGCCGACTCGCCAACGCCAGCCCATGGATTAAGACGTAGAAACGCGCAGAAATTTAGGCTGCGCGCGGCTTATTTACCGGCGCCAGGAATGTGACAGACGTGTTACTGACAAAATTTATACAGGTTGGACTTCATGATTTACGCGACTCATACGTCTTACTAACTATGAGCACCATCATTTTCCTGATCAGGCTCTGATAAGGAGTTTTTGCATGTACAACCCGCAACTGCCCACGGACGGACATTCTATGGCCCACGACGCCGCTTTTGGCTCGGTCAACCAGGCCTTCGCCAAGGCGCCCGAGCAACAAGGCAACCAACGCATCCGGCACCTGCTCAAATGTTTTGGACTACGCACCAGCCTGATCCGGCTGAAAGTCATCGACGCCCTGCTCACCGCCGCCGACAACGGCCGTACGCTGGGGGTTCGGGGTGTGCACAGCCATTTGCTGGAACTGGGCATCCCGCTCTCGTTTCTGAGTGTGCGCGAGGTGCTCAAGCGCCTGTGCAGCGAAGGTGTGATCACGCTCAACAGCGATAAAAGCTACAGCCTCCATGAAGAGGCTGCCAAAGTCCTCGCCGCCGGCGCGGGTCTCAACGGTTAGGCTTGACCTTACGGCGCATGATGCCGTTGATCACTACCACGATCACCGCCACAGCAATGGCGATGTACTGGAACGTCTTCTCACTGATGGCGCCGGTGTTCTGCAGATAGGACAGGCCAAACATCGTGCCGAGGACGACCAGGGAAATCAGAATCGAGTAAATCAAGCGTTGCTTCTGGGTCATGACGGGTTCCTGAAACCTGAAAAATTGTATCCGCGCTGTAACGCCAGCCGGGCTGACTGCGATGGGTCGGCTGAAACGGGACCTCATATTACAGACGATGAGTCGCTTTGGCTTGTCTTCTACCCGATTCAGCAGGCGCTCTTTTACCTCTGCCCAAACCCTGGATTTGGCAGAGGTAAAAGAGCGCCTGGCACGATTGAACTATTACGCGGCACAAACCATCAAGGCCACCCGCGGTGGCGAGAAGTGGATTGCTTTGGTCGGCCAGGCCCATGAGCGGGCCTGTTGCTTTACTTGTCCTTGAATTCGGGAGCGCGCTTGGCCACGAACGCCGCCATGCCTTCCTTCTGGTCCTGAGTGGCAAAGGCTGCGTGGAATACCCGGCGTTCAAAGCGCACGCCTTCCGACAGGCTGACTTCAAAGGCGCGGTTGACGCTTTCCTTGACCATCATGCTGATGGGCACCGATTTGCTGGCGATCAGCGCCGCCACCTTGAGCGCCTCTGCCAGCAGTTCGTCCGACGGCACGATGCGCGCAACGATGCCGCAACGTTCTGCTTCCACCGCATCGATAAAACGCCCGGTCAGGCACATTTCCATGGCCTTGGCCTTGCCTACCGCACGGGTCAGGCGCTGGGTGCCGCCCATGCCCGGCAGCACGCCAAGGTTGACTTCCGGCTGGCCAAACTTGGCGTTGTCGCCGGCCAGGATGAAGTCGCACATCAACGCCAGCTCGCAACCGCCGCCCAGGGCAAAACCGTTGACCGCGGCAATGATCGGCTTACGGCGGTTGGCTACACGGTCGCTGTCGCTGAACAGGTCGTCGAGGTAGATCTGCGGGTAGGTCAGCTCGGCCATTTCCTTGATATCGGCACCGGCGGCAAAGGCTTTTTTAGAGCCGGTCAACACAATGCAGCCGATCTCGGGATTGGCTTCCAGGCTGTCGAGGGCCTGATTCACTTCGCTGACCAGTTGCGCGTTCAAGGCGTTCAGCGCCTCGGGGCGATTGAGGGTAATCAGCCCGACGCGGCCTTGGACTTCAAGCAAAATGGTTTGGTAACTCATCGATCCGTTCCTCTTCAAAGATTGCGCGAAATGACCATGCGCTGAATATCACTGGTGCCTTCATAAATCTGGCAGACCCGCACATCACGGTAGATCCGCTCCAGCGGGAAGTCGCTCAGGTAACCGTATCCACCCAGGGTTTGCAAGGCGGCAGAACAGACTTTCTCGGCCATTTCCGAAGCGAACAGCTTGGCCATGGACGCCTCCACCAGCGCAGGTTTGCCACTGTCGCGCAGGGCGGCGGCGTAATGCACCATCTGCCGGGCTACGGCGATCTGGGTGGCCATGTCGGCCAGGCGAAACGCCACGGCCTGATGTTCGATCAGGGCCTTGCCAAAACTCTCGCGCTCGCGTGCGTAGTCCCGCGCGGCTTCAAACGCAGCCCGGGCCATCCCCACCGATTGCGAGGCAATTCCCACGCGGCCACCTTCCAGGTTGGCCAGGGCAATCCGATAACCCTCACCCTCCTCGCCCAGGCGGTTAGCCACCGGTACCCGCACATCCTCAAACAGAATCTGGCAGGTATCGGACGCATGTTGGCCGAGTTTGTCCTCGACCCGCGCCACCTTATAGCCGGGCGAATCAGTGGGCACAATAAACGCGCTGATCCCACGCTTGCCGGCCGCCGGGTCAGTCACCGCAAAGACAATCACCACCCCGGCGTTCTGCCCTGAGGTGATGAACTGCTTGCAGCCATTGAGTACATAGTGATCGCCGTCAAGGCGGGCACGGGTTTTCAGACTGCTGGCATCGGAACCGGCCTGGGGCTCGGTCAGGGCAAACGCGCCGAGCATCGCGCCGCTGGCCAGGGGCTTGAGGAACTGTTCTTTCTGCTGATCATTGCCGAACTTGAGGATGGGCACGCAACCCACCGAGTTGTGCACGCTCATGATGGTCGAGCAGGCCCCATCCCCGGCCGCGACTTCTTCCAGGGCCATGGCGTAGGCCAGGTAACCGGTGTCGCAACCGCCCCATTGCTCGGGCACCAGCATGCCGAAAAAGCCCAGCTCGGCCATTTCGCCGATGGCTTCCTTGGGGAAGCGATGCTCGCGGTCCCACTCGGCAGCGAACGGCTTGAGCCGCTCCTGGGCAAATTGCCGGGCTGCTTCGCTGATTTGCAGTTGTTCGTCGTTGGGCAACATATAGATTCCTTAATCCAGGCACTCGACGGCCATGGCCGTGGCTTCACCGCCACCGATGCAGATGGCCGCGACACCACGCTTGAGCCCTTTCTGGCGCAGGGCCGAAAGCAGGGTCACAAGGATGCGCGCACCAGATGCGCCAATCGGGTGCCCCAGGGCGCACGCGCCGCCGTGGACGTTGACCTTGTCGTGGGGAATTTCCAGCTTGCTCATGGTCACCAGGCTGACCACCGCAAAGGCTTCGTTGATCTCGAACAGATCCACATCCCCCAGGCTCCAGCCGGTCTTGCTCAGCAGCTTGCGGATCGCCCCCACCGGCGCCACCGGGAACAGGCCCGGCTCATCGGCAAACGCGGCATGGCCGTGGATCACTGCCAGGGGCTTGAGCCCGCGTTTTTGCGCTTCGCTCTGGCGCATCATCAGCAAGGCCGCCGCACCGTCGGAAATTGAACTGGAGTTGGCCGCAGTCACCGTGCCGCCTTCGCGAAACGCCGGCTTCAAGGTGGCGATCTTGTCCAGGCGCGCCTTGGGCGGCTGCTCATCGTCAGTGATGGTCTTTTGTTCCTTGCCCACGGTGACCTGCACCGGGACGATCTCGGCACTGAAGCTGCCGGCAGTGATTGCCTGCTGGGCACGGGTCAGCGAGGCGATGGCAAAGGCATCCTGGGCCTCACGAGTAAAACCGTTGGCTTCGGCGCAGTCCTCGGCAAAAGTGCCCATGAGGCGGCCCTTGTCATAGGCGTCTTCCAGGCCATCGAGGAACATATGGTCAAGCACTCGGCCATGGCCCATGCGGTAGCCGCTACGCGCCCGATCCAGCAGGTAGGGGGCGTTGGACATGCTCTCCATGCCCCCGGCGATCACCACCTGCACGCTACCGGCCAGCAGCGAGTCATGGGCCAGAATGGCCGCTTCCATGCCCGAGCCACACATCTTGTTGAGCGTGGTGCAACGCGTCGACTTGTCCAGGCCGGCACCCAGGGCGGCCTGGCGTGCCGGGGCCTGGCCGAGACCTGCGGGCAGTACGCAACCGAACAATACTTCGTCTACTGCGTCGTGGGCGATACCTGCTCGCTCGACGGCGGCACGAATCGCGGCGGCGCCCAATTGCGGCGCGGTCAAACCCTTGAGGTCGCCCTGGAACCCGCCCATGGGCGTGCGTACGGCGCTGACAATAACAATCGGATCGTGGAGCTGAGTCATGCAAAAACCTCCTTACTTGGCCGCCATGCGCAAGGCGCCGTCAAGACGGATCACCTCGCCATTGAGCATGCTGTTTTCAATGATATGCCGCGCCAGCGCAGCGTACTCGACCGGCTTGCCCAGGCGTGGCGGGAACGGCACGCCGGCCGCCAGGGCGTCGCGTACTTGCGGGGTCATACCGGCCATCATCGGTGTTTCAAAGATGCCTGGGGCGATGGTCATCACGCGGATACCGAAGCGCGCCAGTTCGCGCGCAGCCGGCAGGGTCAGGCTGGCAATCGCGCCCTTGGATGCCGCGTAGGCGGCCTGGCCGACCTGGCCATCAAAAGCGGCCACTGACGCGGTATTGATGATCACGCCGCGCTCACCGTCAGCATCGGCCTCGGATTCAGCGATAGCGGCCGCCGCCAGGCGCAGCAGGTTGAAGCTGCCAATCAGGTTGACGTTGATCACCTGGGCAAAGCTTGCCAAGGCATGGGGCCCGTTCTTGCCGAGGATTTTCTCGCCACGCACCACGCCTGCGCAGTTGACCAGCCCATGCAGGGCGCCAAATGCCGCGACGGTCGCCTGTACTGCCGCTTCGGCAGCCGCTTCCTGGCTGATATCCGCCACCACACTGCGCGCCTGTGCGCCCAACTTAACCGCCTGGGCCTCCACGGCATCGGCATTCAGGTCCACCAGCATCACCTTGGCACCCGCCGCCACCAACATTTCGGCGGTGGCCGCGCCGAGCCCCGAAGCGCCGCCGCTGACCATAAATACCTTGTTCTCGATCTGCATCATTGTTTCCTTGAAGAGGGATCAAGCCGTGGTCGCTGCCTGGACCTTGGCGATTTCCTGGTTACGCAAAATAAACCGTTGCAGCTTGCCGCTCGGGGTCTTGGGCAAGTCGCTGACAAATTCGATTTCCCGCGGGTAGGCGTGGGCCGCCAGGCGCTTGCGCACGTGCTGGCGCAGCTCCTCGGCCAGCGCGGCATCGGCGCGGTACTGGCTGTTGATCACCACGAAGGCCTTGACCAGCTCGGTGCGCTCTGCGTCCGGTTTGCCGACCACGGCGGCTTCGATCACGGCAGGGTGCTCGACCAAGGCGCTTTCCACGTCGAATGGCCCCACGCGGTAGCCGGAGGTGGTGATCACATCATCACTGCGCCCAACAAAACTGATGCTGCCATCGGGATTGAGCTCCACGGTGTCGCCGCTCAAGTAATACTTGCCGACGAAAGCCTTGGTCTTGACCCCGTCGTAGCCGGCGAACCAGCACATCGGCGACTGCTCACGGTCGATGGCGAGGATCCCGGGCTGGCCGGCGGGCAATTCCTGGTGGTTGTCATCCAGCACCACGATGCGGTGCCCCGGCGAGGCAAAACCAGCAGACCCGACATGCACCGGGTGCTCCAGGCCATGGTGATTGCACAGCACCATGCCCAGCTCGGTCTGGCCGTAGTGGTCGTGGATAGTCACACCCAGGTTGTCGGCGAACCAACGGATCACTTCCGGGTTGAGCGGCTCGCCGGCGCTGCTGACGATGCGCAGCCGGCCCTTGATCGAGCGCGAGAACTGCTCGCCACCGGCAATCAGCAGGCGGTAGGCCGTAGGCGAACCCGTGAGGTTGGTGATCCCGTACTTATTGATGACCCGGCAGGTGCTTTCCAGGGTGAACGGGCCATCGTAGAAGGTGATCGGATGGCCCATGGACAACGGTCCGGTCACGCCAAAGTAGATACCGTAGGCCCAGCCCGGATCGGCGACGTTCCAGAATGCATCTTCAGGGCGCAGGTCCACGGCATCGCGGGTGTAGCTCTGGAACGCGACCAGGGCCTTGAGCGGTACGGCCAGGGCCTTTGACGGGCCGGTGGTGCCAGAGGTGAACATCAGCAGGAACGGATCATCGGCGCCCAGCAATACCGGTTCGCAGACATTGGAATAGTTGGGCAACTCGGCCCAGAAGCTGAAGTCACCGCGCACAATGCCTTCGCCCTTGGCGCCGGCCACCGTGACGATGGTCGGGCAATCGGCAACTTCCGCTAGTTTGCTGCGGTTGACCGCGTCGGTCACCACCAGCGCCGCGCCGGAGCTGTTCAGGCGGTGTTCGATGGCCTTGGGGCCGAACGCCGTGAACAAGGGTTGATAGACCGCACCGATGCGCCAGGTGGCCAGCACCGTCACCAGCAGTTCGGCGGTGCGCGGCAGCAGGCCAGCGACCTTGTCGCCACGCTTGACGCCCTGGGCCAGGAGGAAATTGGCGAAACGCGCCGCCTGATCCTGCAACTCAATGAAGGTCGAGGTGGCGCTGCGGCCATCCTTGCCCTCCCAGAACAAGGCAATCCGCCCCGGCAGTGCATGCCGGTCGCAGCATTCAACGCAGGCATTGAGCCCTTGCAAGTGGCCGGCCAGTGCGGCCTCGACGGTTTGCTGGTAGTTGAACTCGGTAGTCGCAGCCAAATAATCGCGCATCGTGGCAAATCCCTGTGTCTTTTGTTGTTTTTGGGGGGCGTGCTTTTGCGGGGTGACGCTGCGCAAATAGTGGCGCCAGAGCGGCGCACGGACAATGGTCAAAGCTTTCAATGTGGCTGACTGGTTTGGCCAATGATGCGACGCGTAGAGCTGCCGTCTGTGGCGAGCGGGCTTGCCCTAATGCCGTTCAGTTAAGCCTTTTTGTAGGAGCGAGCTTGCTCGCGAAGAACTTGAGAGCGCCGCGTTTACCTAGCAAACACGCGTTATCGTTGACGTCCTTCGCGAGCAAGCTCGCTCCTACAGAAAGCAGAATCCGCTTAACTGAACGGCATTAGGGCTTGCCCGCGCTGGGCTGCGGAGCAGCCCCAAAACCAGCCGCTACGGAGAATCTGATACACCGCATTCGGCTTATTGGGGCTGCTTCGCAGCCCAGCGCGGGCAAGCCCGCTCGCCACAGGGGGGGTTCAGTTGTTTAGATGCCAATGCCCATAGAGCCCGACAATCGGCCAGTCAACGCAAGCGATTGGACGCCCTGCCCGCCAGCTTCTAATCTGAGGGCCTGCGCCACCGAAGAAGCCCTCGATGATTGTCCGCCCCAAACCCAACCTGTTCGGCATCCTGTTCTCCCTCAAGGGTTCGATTGCCAAGCGTATTGCCCTGCGCAGCCTGCTGGTCACGCTGCTGGCCTCGGTGATCGTCCTGGTGGAAACCCTGCACCCAGCCTATTTTTCCAAGGTCAACGCGACCCCGTTCACCCTGCTCGGGCTGTCGCTGTCGATCTTCATGAGCTTTCGCAACAACGCCTGCTACGACCGCTGGTGGGAGGGGCGCAAGCAATTGGGGCAGATGGTCATTGAGATCCGCTCGCTGATCCGCGAAAGCCAGGTTTTTACCCTGCCCGGCGAGCGCGAAAGCCTGTTGCGCGGCCTGTGCGGCTTTGCCCACGGCCTGGTCGCGCGCCTGCGCCTGGAAGACGAGGCCCATGCCATAAAGCCGTGGACCAGCGTGGAGTCCCACCACCCGAACCTGCCTGATCGCATCCTGCAAACCCTCGGCGCCCAATGCTCGGACGCCGCGCAACAGGGACGGATCAGCGATTGGCGCTACACCCAACTGGAAACCCGCCTGGTGGGGCTCAGCCAGGTACAGGCCGCTTGCGAACGGATCAAAAGCACGCCGCTGCCCTTCCCCTACACCCTGCTGCTGCACCGCACCATCTATCTGTTCTGCATCCTGCTGCCATTTGCCATGGCCGAGCCCCTGGGCTGGCTGACGCCGATTTTCACCGCCATCGTCAGCTACACCTTCTTTGGCCTGGACGAAATCGGTGACGATCTGGAGGACCCCTTCGGCTTCGACGAGAACGACCTGCCGTGCAATGCCATCGTGCGCGCCCTGGAACGCGAGATCCTCGCCGCCCTGGGCGAAACCACCCTACCGCCGCCCTTGGAGCCCGTGGACTATGTGCTGACGTGAGCCAGGTTTGACACTCGTCGGTGTCTGACCGAAGCTGACCACTTTGCACTAGCTGCCCAGCTTTCGGACGCCTGCATGTCAAAGTCACGCCGTTACTCGATCATCGGCCTGAGCGCCCTGTTGTTTGTCGCACTGCTGTTCTGGTATTTCACCCGCACGCCCAGCGTGTCCGTACCGCCGGCCATTGCCCACGGATACTCCAAGGCCCTGAAACAGGCGCATAACGGCGAACCCGGCGCCGCACGGGTGCTGTATCAGCAATTGGGCCGGCCAGATCTGTCGGACGTGCGCCGCGCCGCCCTGCACAACGAATTGCACAACTATCCAAGCCCCCAGGCATTGAAACTGGCGGACAAGGACCTGAGCCACGAATCCCCCCTGGTGCGCCAGGCAGCCATTGCCAGCATCGTCGGCTTGGTGCCCAGCGGGCAGCGCACCCTGTTGCTCGGGCCGTTGCTCGAGGATGAACAACAAAGCGTGCGGTTTGCCGCTGCCAACGCCTTGCTGGGCCTGTCACCCGACACCCTGGGCCTGTATTTCGGCCCCTTGCAGCAAGTGCTGGATGAGTATGCAAAGTACCTCAAGGCCCAGCCCGAAAGCGCCGAAGGCTGGATTCAGCTGGCACGCCTGTACATCCACAGCGCCCTGCTGCCCGAAGCGCAACATGCCCTGGAACAGGCATTGCGCCTGGACCCGGATAACCTGCCGGCGGTGGTTGCACGCATCGAACTGCTGGATAAACAGGGCAAGGTCGATGATTCCCGCCAGGTTCTGGCCACGCAGTTACAGGCTCATCCCGATTCGGCCTACCTGCAGCACGCCCTGGGCATGTGGTTGCTGCACCATGGTGAACGCGCGTACGCCCTGCTCGGGCTGTCCAAGGCGGTGGAGCTTGAGCCAGACAATCAGGATTACCGCTACGACCTGGCAACCACCCTGCACGACCAGGACGAACTGGAGGCCGCGCAGCGCCAGCTGGAAGAAATCATCCAGCGCCACCCGGCCAACCGCAAGGCGCGGGTATTGCTGGTCAACTACTGGAAAGAAAGCGGCCAACTGCAGAACGTTCAAGTACTGCTGGCGCAGCTGGAGCAGCAAAACCCTGATGATCCAGCCCTGCAACAGGGCCTGTGAGGACGGTGCCCGTTGCCGGCACCCGACATATTTAACAAAACGTTGAACCGCCAATCGGCACCACGGTCAAGTAAATATGGCGCGTTTGCTCAGGCACGCGCCCTCTACTTGATAAGTGATCCGAGGGCACTTCTTGTCTACATCCAAAGAGCTGTTCACAGCAAAGGCGGCGACCGGTATCGAAGGTCTTGATGACATTCTTAACGGTGGCCTGTCACGCAGCCACCTGTTCCTGCTCGAAGGCGAGCCAGGTACGGGCAAGACTACGGTGGCCCTGCATTTCCTTCAGGCGGGGGCAAAAAATGGCGAACGCTCGCTGTATATCACCCTGTCTGAAACCGAGCGCGAATTACGCCAGGGCGCGGCATCCCATGGCTGGGACTTGGACGACAACATCCATATTTTTGAACTCACACCCCCCGAAAGCCTGCTGAACGCCGAACATCAGCAAAGCCTGCTGTACTCCTCGGACCTGGAGCTGGGCGAAGCCACCCGGCAGATTTTCGAAGCCGTGGAGCGCGTCAAGCCGACCCGTGTGGTGCTCGACAGCCTTTCGGAAATCCGCTTGCTGGCGCAAAGCTCGTTGCGTTACCGCCGCCAGATCCTGGCCATCAAACATTACTTTGTGCGCTATGAAGCCACGGTCTTGCTGCTCGATGACCTGACCACCGAAGCCCTGGACAAAACCGTACACAGCGTGGCCCACGGGGTGATTCGCCTGGAAGAACTGACCCCCAACTACGGCGCCGAACGTCGCCGGGTGCGCGTGGTGAAGTACCGCGGGCAGAAATACCGGGGCGGCTTTCACGACTTCACCATCATGGGCGACGGTGTGCATGTATTCCCCCGCCTGGTGGCCGCCGAGCATCGCGGCGGCTACAACCGCCAGACCTTGACCAGTGGCATAAGCGAGATGGATGCCCTGCTCGGCGGCGGTATCGAGACCGGCTCCAGCACGCTGATCCTTGGCCCTGCCGGCACGGGCAAATCGTTGATTTCGATGATTTTTGCTGCCTCCGCTGTAGCCCGCGGGGAAAAGGCCGCACTGTTTATCTTCGATGAAGAGCTGGGCCTGTTGTTTGAGCGCATGAAAAACATGGGGATCGACCTGGAGGCGCTGCAAGCCACCGGCAACCTGCTGATCGAACAGGTGGACGCCGCCGAACTGTCACCCGGAGAGTTCTCCCATCGCGTACGGCGCTGCGTCGACGAACGCCAGATCAAGACCGTGGTCATCGACAGTATCAACGGCTATCAGGCGGCGATGCCTGAAGAAAACGCCCTGGTGCTGCACATGCACGAACTGTTGCTGTACCTCAACCGACGCGGCGCGGCGACTTTTATGACGGTAGCCCAACACGGCCTGGTGGGTGACATGCAGGCGCCAGTGGACATTACCTACCTGGCCGACACAGTTATTCTGCTGCGCTACTTCGAAGCCCTGGGCAAGGTGCGCCGCGCCATTTCGATCATCAAGAAACGCACCGGCAGGCATGAGTCGACCATCCGTGAGTACCGCATCAGCGGCACCGGGATGACCATCGGCGAACCCCTCGAGGCGTTCCAGGGCGTGTTGCGCGGCGTGCCCACGTACATGGGTGCCGGCAAGCCGCTGCTCAAGGATGAGAGTTCGTGACGGCGCGGGCCGAGACATTCGAGCGTGCAATTATTCTGGCGCCCCTGGGGCGCGACAGCTCGCTGGCAACAATGATGCTCAACGAGGCGGGATTTGGCGCCGTGACTGCGAGCAGCCTGCCTTTGCTGTGCGAGACCCTGGAGGACGGTGCCGGCCTGCTGATTATTGCTGCAGAAGCCTTGCGCGGCGCCGATCTCGAACCGTTGCTGACCTACCTGCAACAGCAGCCCGCCTGGTCCGACTTGCCGATCGTGCTGCTCACCCACCACGGCGGTAGCGAACAGAACGCGTCCTCACACCTGAGCGCACTGCTAGGCAACATCACCTTGCTGGAGCGCCCATTCCACCCGGTCACCTTGATCAGCCTGGTCACCACTGCCTTGCGCGGCCGCCGGCGCCAGTACGAGGCCCGCGACCGAATGATCGACCTCAGCCAAAGTGAACAGCGCCTGCAAAGCACCCTGGAAACCCTGGAGCAACAGGTCGAGGAACGTACGGCGCAGTTGCGCGCCAACGAAGAAGCACTGCGCCAGGCGCAGAAAATGGAAGCCGTCGGTCAGTTGACGGGAGGTATCGCCCACGACTTCAACAACATGCTCACCGGGATCATCGGCAGCCTGGAGCTACTGCGAAGGCGGGTTGCCCGGGGCCGCACCGAAGACCTCGACAGCCTGATCGACCTGGGTGTCACCTCGGCCAACCGCGCCGCCGGCCTGACCCACCGCCTGCTGGCGTTTTCCCGTCGCCAGTCGCTGGACTCCAAACCTGTGGAGATCAACCACCTGGTGACGTCCATGAGCGAGTTGCTACGGCGCAGTCTCAACGAGAGCATCGCCCTGGATGTTCGGGTCGAGGAAAAGCTGTGGATCGCCGAAGCCGACCCCAATCAGTTGGAAAGTGCCCTGCTCAACCTGGCGCTCAATGCACGCGACGCCATGCCCAACGGCGGCCAGTTGGTGGTAGAAACCAGCAACCGCCATCTCGACAGCGTATTCACTGCAGCCTACGGCACCCTCAATCCCGGCGATTATGTCGAGTTGAGCGTCAGCGACACCGGTTGTGGCATGCCCGACACGGTTGTCAGCCGCGCCTTCGACCCTTTCTTCACCACCAAACCCATCGGCCAGGGTACGGGGCTGGGCCTCTCGATGATCTATGGCTTCGCCCGCCAATCCCACGGCCATGTGACCATTCACAGCGTGGTTGGCCAGGGCACCACGGTCAGCCTGTTCCTGCCACGCTTTGCGGGTGAAATAATCGCTGAGGAACCCCTCAACCCGCCGCAGCTGCCATTTGCCAACGCCGGCGAAACCGTATTGATTGTCGAGGACGATCCGGCCGTGCGGGTGCTGGTCAGCGCGGTATTGAGCGAATTGGGCTATGCCTTTGTCGAAGCGGGTGATGCCAACAGCGCGTTGCCGATCATCGAGTCTGAGCAGCGGATCGATCTGTTGATCAGTGACGTTGGACTGCCCGGTATGAACGGTCGCCAATTAGCGGAAATTGGCCGCCAACTGCGGCCAGGGCTCAAAGTTCTGTTTATCACCGGCTATGCCGAACATGCCGCGGTACGCGGCGGGTTTCTCGACCCGGGTATGCAGATGATTACCAAGCCGTTCACCTTTGAATTACTGACGCAGACGGTGCGGGAGATGATTCGCGCCACCTGACTGCGCCGGCTCGGTACACACATAACGAAGTGTCAGGTTTCGACTCTGTAACGCCTTTCAGGCCAACAAACGCTGGATATGTTCGTGCAACGTATCCAGATCGAACGGCTTGGCCAGGATCGGCGCATTGCGCGTGATCGGGCTGTTGCAGTCGAGAATTTCCTGGGGATAGCCACTGATGAAGATCACCTTGAGTTCCGGTCGCAACTTGATCGCGGGCTCGGCGATTTGCACCCCGGAAATGCCCCCAGGCAGCCGGTAATCGGTGACCATCAGGTCCAGGTGGGGTTTGCTGGCAAGGATTTCGAAGGCCTGTTCGCCATCAATCGCCTTTAAAACCCGATACCCCAGGCCTGCCAGGTATTCACCCAGCACAAACATAATTGATTCGTCGTCTTCAACGATCAGTACGACATCTTGTGCATCTTCACTCATGGGAAGCCTTTGCTCGGTCAGTTGCTGCAGTTACGACCATGGGGTCACGCAGAGGTTGCGTTGGATTGCTGAATGATTTCATGCCTCCAGCCCCATCGGCAGGCACACCCGGAACAAGGCACCCTCGCCTATCCGGCTTTCGACCTCAATAGTACCGCCATGGGCGGCGACAATCTGCTCGGAAATAAACAGCCCCAGGCCCAGCCCGGCCACGGCATGTTTGTCGGTGACGCGCTCGAACTGCTGGAAAATGCGCTTCTGGTTGTCCTCACTGATGCCGATTCCACGATCGCGCACCTCCACCCGCGCCTCGCCATGCTCGGCGTACACCCGCACATCCACCGGGCTCTTGGCCCCGTAGCGCAAGGCGTTGGTCAGCAGGTTCGACACCACCTGTTCGATCCTGAACTCGTCCCAGTGGCCCTCCACCGGTTGCTCGGCGTGCAGTTGGATCGAAGAGTCGGCCGCTGCCACCTGTGGGGCGAAGTTTTCCAGGAGGTTGCGCACCAGTTGCGTCAGGTCAAACCGCGCCGGGCGAATCGACAACTTGCCGGTGCGAATGCGCGAGACATCGAGCATGTCTTCGATCAAGCGAATCAGGCTCTGGATCTGCCGTTCGTCGCGGTCGACCATGGCATGCATCTTGTCCAGGGTGAACGCACTGGCGTTGTTGCGCGCCAGATGCATCTTGCGCAGTTGGGTTTCCAGAATCAGGCCATTGAGGGGCGTACGCACTTCGTGGGCCACGATAGACATGAAGTCATCGCGCATCCGCACCGCCTGCTCCAATTGCTCCTGGGTGGCCTGCAAGCGCGTCAGCAGGGCTTCCTGTTCGCGGCGGCTGTGCTCCAGGGCTTCGACCTGCAGCTTCATGGCCTTGCTCTGGCGATACAGCTCGACGAACACGTTGACCTTGCTCTTGACCGCGTGAATATCCAGCGGCTTGTGCAGGAAATCCACTGCGCCGCTCTCGTAGCCCTTGAAGGCGTAGTTGAGCTCACGCCCGGCGGCGCTGACAAACACAATGGGAATGTTCTTGGTTTTTTCCGTGCCGCGCATCATCTCGGCCAGCTCGAAGCCGTTCATACCGGGCATCTGCACATCGAGAATAGCCATGGCGAACTCGTGCTCAAGCAGCAGCGACAAGGCCTCGTCGGCACTCAAGGCCTTGTAGACCTGGCGGTCCTCGCGCTTGATCAGCGCTTCAAGGGCCAGCAGGTTTTCCGGCAGATCGTCGACGATCAGCAGTTTGGCCTGGACAGTAGTTAACATGGGGAAGATTCCAGGGAAGCCAGCAAATCGCCAATGCGGCTCAAGGTGAGAATATAGTCAGGTGTATGCAGCGCCAGGGCCGCCTTGGGCATCACGTCCACCCGCGCCTCCAAAGGGTCCTGGACAACCGTGATGCCGCCCAGCTGCTTGACCTGGGCCAAGCCGCGCCCGCCATCCTGGTTGGCGCCGGTCAACAGGATCGCCAGCAAATTCGGGCCATAGGCGTCAGCAGCCGATTCAAACAGAAAATCAATGGCCGGGCGCGAGTGATGGACGCGATCTTCCTGGCTCAAGGACAGGCTGCGGTCATGCTCCACCGACAAATGATAGCCAGGCCCGGCAAAATACAGGGTGCCGGGCTGGATCATTTCCTTGTCCCGCGCCTCTACCACCGGTATGTGCAGGCGCCGGTCAAACACTTCGGCCAACTGGCTGCGGCGCTCATCCGGCAGGTGCAGCACTGCGATGATCGGCAGGCTGAACCCCGGCGCCAAGGCAGCAAAAATGCTCAACAACGCCTCGACCCCACCCGCGGATGCGCCGACGACAATGGCTTGGACGCCCGACACAGACGCCGGGCTGGCAGCAGCTTCATTCATGATTTGCGGTAGATCCGTTCTTGCTTGACCAAGGGTTCGAACTGCTTGCTGTAGGCGGAAAAATCCAGGGTTTCCTTGCTGCCCAGCACCAGGAAGCCGCGATGGCACAGCGACTCATGAAACAATCCAAACGCCCGGTCTTGCAACTTTTTATTGAAATAAATCAGAACGTTACGACATGAAATCAATTGTGTTTCGGAGAACACACTGTCGGTCGCCAGGCTATGGTCGGCAAACGTCACGTTTTCCCGCAGCGTCTTGTCAAAGATCGCGTAATCGTAGGCCGCCGTGTAGTAGTCGGCAAACGATTGAGTGCCACCGGCCTGCTGGTAATTGTGGGTGTAGGCACGCACGCTCTCCAGGGAAAAGATCCCTTGCTTGGCCTTTTCCAGGGAGTTGGGGTTGATATCCGTGGCATAGATGATCGTGCGTTCGAGCAAACCCTCCTCGCGCAGGAGGATGGCCATGGAATACACCTCCTCCCCAGTGCTGCACCCGGCGATCCAGATCTTGATCGATGGGTAGGTCTTGAGCAGGGGCACCACTTCCTGGCGTATCGCCAGAAAGTGCGAGGGGTCGCGAAACATCTCGCTGACCGGGATGGTCAGGAACTGCAGCAATTGCATGAACGCCGTGGGATCGTGCAGCACCCGCTCCTGCAAGGCCGAGATCGTCTTGCAGTCGAACTGGCGCAACGCATGCGCCACACGCCGCTTGACCGAAGCCCCGGAGTAATCACGAAAGTCATAGCTGTACTTGAGGTAGATCGCCTCGATCAACAAGCGCAGTTCAATATCAGTACTTCGATCCACTTAAATGCGTTCCATCTTCGGCAGCCAAACACGGATCAGCGAAAACAACCGATCCAGGTCAATGGGCTTGGCCAGATAATCGTTGGACCCGGCCGCAAGACAGCGCTCCTGGTCGTCCTTCATGGCCTTGGCCGTCACCGCAATGATCGGCAGCTTGCGCCAGCGCGGATCCTGGCGGATCAACGCAGTGGCCTCGTAGCCATCCATCTCCGGCATCATCACGTCCATCAGTACCAGGTCGATGTCCTCGACCTCATTGAGTTTCTCGATGGCTTCACGGCCGTTACGGCCAATCACCACAACCGCCCCTTTATGCTCCAGGGCACTGGTGAGGGCAAAGATGTTGCGTACATCGTCATCCACCAGCAACACCTTGCGCCCTTCGAAGACCTTGTCGCGGCTGCGGGCGGTCTTGAGCATCTTCTGCCGTTCCTGGGACAACTGGGATTCGACTTTGTGCAAAAAGAGTGTCACTTCGTCCAGCAACCGTTCAGGTGAGCGGGCACCTTTGATGATGATCGAGCGCGAATACTTGCGCAGTTCCGCCTCTTCATCCCGGGTGAGGTTGCGCCCGGTGTAGACAATCACTGGCGGGAACGAACAGATATCCTCGGTGGCCATGCGCTTGAGCAACTCGTTGCCCAGCATGTCCGGCAGCTTGAGATCGATGATCATGCAGTCGTATACCGTGCTGCGCAGCAGGTCCAGGGCCTCCTGGGCGAAACCGACGGCGGTGATTTCGATGTCTTCGTCGCCGATCAGGCGGGCAATGCTGTCGCGCTGCAAGTCATCGTCTTCCACCAGCAGGATGCGCTTGACCTTCTGCGTCAGCTTGGCCTCCAGGCGCGCAAACACGTCCTTGAGCTCTTCGCGGGTGGTGGGCTTGACGGCATAACCGATGGCGCCCATGTGCATGGCTGCTTCGACGCGGTCTTCGACAGAAATCACATGCACCGGGATATGCCGGGTCTCGGCGTGCTCCTTGAGGCGCTGCAGCACGGTGAGCCCGGAGTGATCCGGCAGGCGCATATCCAGCAGGATCGCGTCGGGCAGGTACTGTTCGGCCAGGGTGTAGCCCTCGTCCGCGCCATGGGCCACCAGGCAGTGATAGCCCAGTTCGTGGGCCAGATCGAAGAGGATCCGCGCAAAGTTCGGCTCGTCTTCCACCACCAGGATGCAGCGGGTGGTGAACGGGGCTTGCTCGCGGTCGTCGGCAAAGCGCGGTATCAACGCTTCGTCGGCCATGGGCAACGGCGACACCTTGATGGGCGCTACGGGTGCCGGGGCAATCATCGCGGCCTGCGGGCGCTCGATGGCGGGCGCGTCTTCATCGCGTTCAACGTACTGTTCCGGCAGCACCAGGGTAAAGATACTGCCCTGGCCCGGCTCACTGGTGACATTGATATAGCCCCCCAGCAGGGTGGCCAGGTCGCGGGAAATGGACAGCCCCAGACCGGTACCGCCGTAACGGCGGTTGGTGGTGCCATCGGCCTGGCGGAAGGCTTCGAAGATGCTTTGCTGCTGGTCCGGGGCAATACCGATCCCCGAGTCACGCACGGTAAAGGCAATGCCCTCCCCCGGCTGGCGGGAAATGGTCAGGCTGACCTGGCCTTTCTCGGTGAACTTGACGGCATTGGACAGCAGGTTCTTGAGGATCTGCTCCAGACGCTGGCGGTCGGTGAACAACATCAGCGGCGCACCGGCCTGCACCTCTATCTGGAAGCCCAGCTTGCGGTCACTGGCCAACGGCTCGAACATGCCGCGCATGCCCTCTGCCAGGCGCGCCACACTGGTGTTCTCGGGACGCATATCGAGCTTGCCGGCCTCGACCTTAGCAATGTCCAGGATGTCATTGATCAGGTTGAGCAGATCGTTGCCTGCCGAGTAGATCGACTCGGCAAACTTGACCTGTTCGGCGCTGAGGTTTTCATCGGAGTTCTCTGCCAGCAGCTTGGCCAGGATCAGCGAGCTGTTGAGGGGCGTGCGCAACTCGTGGGACATGTTGGCGAGGAACTCGGACTTGTACTTGCTGGAGCGCTCCAACTCATCGGCACGGTCCTCCAACTCGACCTGCACGCGATTGAGCTCGATGTTCTTGCGGTCCATGGCATCGCGCTGGTCGGCGAGGATCTGGCTCTGCTCGGCCAATTGCTCGTTGGTCTGCTCCAACTCGGCCTGCTGGGTCTCCAGGTGGGCCTGGGACTCCTTGAGGATGCGCGACTGCTCTTCCAGCTCCTCGTTGGCGGTCTTGAGTTCTTCCTGCTGTACTTGCAGCTCTTCATTGAGCTGCTGGGTCTCGGCCAGCACTTCCTGCAAACGCTGGCGGTAGCGCGCCGCTTCGATAGAAGTGCCGATATTGCCGGCGATCAGCTCCAGCAGCTCCACATCGCGCTCTTCCAGAGGACGCAGGAAGCCCAGTTCGATGACCCCGTTGACCCGATCATCATCGCTGGTCGGTACCACCAGCACGCTGCGCGGTGCACCATCACCCAGGCCGGAGCTGACCTTGAAGTAGTCCACCGACACATCGTCCAGGCGAATCAAACGGTGTTGCTGGGCGGCCTGGCCGACAATGCCCTCGTCACGGTAAATCGCCTGCTCCTGCTGCTCCTGCTCCCGCGAGAAGCCATACGCGGCCACGCGCTTGAGGCCGCCGTGTTCCTCCCGCACATACAGTGCAGCCACCACCGAGCCCATGTATTGGGCGCAGAATTGCAGAATATTGCGCCCCAGCAGGTTCAACGTCAGTTGGCCCAACACCTGTTCAGCCAGTTCAGTCTGGCCATTGCGCAGCCACGCTTGCTGTTCCAGGCGTTTGGCGATCTTCAGTTGCGAGGCCAGGTTGGCGCTGTAACTGTCTGAAAGGGCTAATAGATTCTTCCTCCCGACATACGCCAAAAAGCCGCTCAGGCCCAGCACGAACAGCAAGTAGATCACCACGCTAAACACCGTGGTGCGGGTCACTTCTGCGTTGCGATCAAGGCGGAACTGCTGCTCCATGGCAATCGCAGCCTCGTACTCCTTGCGAATTTCGTCGGTCAGGCGCTTGCCACGTCCGGCCTTCACCGCGCCGCGGTAATCGCCCTCTTGCCGTTGCATCTCAATCATCGTCTGGGCGTAGTTGTTCCACTCCAGTTGCAGCGACTCCAGGCGCTTGAGTCGGTCCACTTGCTGGGGGTTATCGGCGACCAGGACCTGCAGATTGCGCAGGTCGGAAATGATCCGGGGCTTGGCCACTTCGTAGGGGTCGAGGAAATGCTCGTCGCCGGTAATCAGGAAACCGCGCATGCCCGTTTCCTGGTCGACCGTCAGTTTGGCGGTTTCATTGAGGTTGTTGATCACCCGGTCCGTGTGCTCCACCCACTGGATCACCGACAACAGATAAGTGATCAGGCACACAAAGAACACCGCACTGAGAACCCCCACACCCAGTGGCAATGCCACGTTGCGGCTCAGGAGTTTGCGGAAGCTGTTTTCATCGACTGACGAAGCGGGAGTCATGGGCGTGCCTTGGCCAAGTGCGGAAAAACCGGAAGTTTGCCCCAAACTCGACGACGACGGCTATGTTTATGCCGTATTTCAACGACACACCCAGGACATCAAGCCTGATTATCGGCACAATGCGCGCCCCGTCTGGGGAACTTGCCGGGATCGCCGCGACTCATTAGAAGATGGTCGTTCAACTGTTCAAGACCTGCACCTCAACCATCTGGGAACCCTCACTATGACCGCTGCCTCTACCATCCTTGTAGTCGAAGACGACGCCATCGTGCGCATGCTGATCGTCGATGTACTCGAAGAACTGGAGTTCAAGGTGCTTGAGGCTGCAGACGGCGAAACGGCGCTGGGACTTATAGAAGATGGCGCCAATGTGATCGACCTGATGATGACCGACTTTGGCTTGCCGGGCATAACTGGCAAGGAACTGGCGCAACAGACCCGCACATTGCGCCCGGCCCTGCCCATCTTGCTTGCCAGCGGCTATGCCGAAAACATCGAGTTGCCCCCGGGCGTGCAGATGATTGCCAAGCCGTTCTCCATCGATCAACTGCGCGATAAAGTCAAAGGCATGTTAGCTACCCCTTTGTAGGAACTGGCGTGCCAGCTCCTACATGTGGGATGGGTTATTTGTTTTTGAGCTTGACGTACGACTGATGCAAGTCCGCCGCCCAGCCATCCATCACACCCTTCACATCCGCTGCGGTCATGACTTGGGTGTCGTTTTCCAGGGGTTTGCCGGTGCCTTTGCGCACGACCTGGGCAATCACACGGCCACTGTCGCCATCGAGAAACTGTGCCTCGGTGCCCAGGGTGGTTTCCTGGTCGCGAATCCCGGTGCCGGTGCTGACCGCTGCCGCCACCAGGGCCACCGGAATGAATTCGTAGGGCTTGAGGCCTTCAGTCTTGCGACTGACCGCCGTGATCGCCGCCCGCACCACAATCACCCCAGGGCCCGGGCCGTTGGCCAGTGGCAGTGACTTGACCAGCTCACGCTTGAGTGCCTGGTTGTAATACTCGTTGATGCTGCGCAACGTGGCGTCGGGGATTTGCGCCGTGGCCTGGGGCTTGGGGAAGAATTGAGTGGGCTCGATATACACCGAGGTGTAGCGGTTCAGATTCAACTTGGGATCGACCCAGCGCATCACCTCTGCGCCAGACGGCGACTTGGCTTCGCGCAATTGGCTGTAGTCCGAGAGAAAGCCCGAGTATTCGTCCGGCTGAGGGACTTTACTCGCACACCCGGTCACCCCGAGTGAGGCAATACATAGCGTGCTGATCATTAGCCCTAGCTTCATGGTGCGACTCCTTGGTGTTTATCGTCGAAACGTGAAGTTACAGGTATAGCCAACTCTTGGAAAATAACCTGCCTTCAGCCTCCAAGTGCGGGTTAGTTCGCAGCTTCGATTTGCCCCGCAGTTGGGCGCTCCTGCTCAACATCAACGCCGGCGAAACAGCGGCCGCGGCTCAATCACCGAGCGGCCATAGCTCACACTCATGCCCGCCAGCCCCTTGAGCGCGTCAGCCGCCGATTTGTCCTCACGCACGGCAAACCCATCAAACCCGCACTGGCGCATATGGCTGAGCTGATCGCGCAGCACATCCCCCACCGCCCGCAACTCGCCGTGCCAGCCCATGCGCGTGCGCAGCAGGTAGGCCTGGCTGTAGGCGCGACCATCGCGAAAGCTGGGGAAATCCAGGGCAATCAGCGGCAATACCTCCAACCACGGCTGCAAGTGTTCCACTTCATCATCCGGGCCGAGCCACACTGCGTCGTGCGGCGGGTCTGGCGCAATGCGCCGGCTCAACCACAGGGCCAATGGCAGGATCAGGGCGCCCTCGGGCAGCGGTGCTTCGGCGTCGCGCACCAACGTCCAGGGGTCATCGCGTTTGATTGCGGCCACCCCCTGTTCCAGGCTCAACAGATTGTTCATGCCGGTTGCACCATGGCGCCGTACACCCGCTCCTTGAACGGTTCCAGGCCGATACGTTGCACGGTGTCGATAAAGGGTTCGTCGCTTTCCCGGTAGCGAACGTAGGTGGCGATCAGGCGTGAAATCACATCAGGCACTTGTGCAGCGCTGAACGCTGGACCTATCACCTTGCCCAACGCGCTGGCCTTGCCCTGGGCGCCCCCCAGGGTGATCTGGTACCACTCGCTGCCATTTTTATCGACACCCAGGATGCCGATATTGCCGATGTGGTGATGCCCGCAGGCATTGATGCAGCCTGAGATATTCAGGCTGATATCACCCAGGTCATGCAGGTAGTCAAGGTTGTCAAAGCGCTGCTGGATCGCCTGGGCGATGGGGATCGACTTGGCATTGGCCAACGCACAAAAGTCGCCCCCAGGGCAGGCGATGATATCGGTCAGCAAGCCGACATTGGCACTGCCCAAACCCTGCGCACAGGCCAGGGACCACAAGGCATGCAGCCGCGCCTTGGGCACATCCGGCAGCACGATATTCTGTTCATGGGCGATGCGGATTTCGCCAAAGCCGAACTGCTCGGCCCACTGGGCCACCGCATCCATCTGCGCGGCGGTCACGTCGCCAGGCGGCGCGGCAATTCCCGGTTTGGTGGACAGCACCACACTGCTATAGCCCGGCACTTTGTGGGGCTGCACATTACGCGTCACCCAACGTGCGAACGCCGGGCTGTCAGCCATCTGCGTGCCATAATCCAGGTCGGTATCGGGCAGTGCCTGATAGGGCGGTGGCACAAAGGCTGCGGCCACGCGCTGGTACTCGTCCGTGGTCAGTTGCGCCGGGCCGTCGCGCAGGTGCTGCCACTCCTCTTCCACTTCCCGGGAAAACGCCTCGATGCCCAGGGCCTTGACCAGGATCTTGATCCGCGCCTTGTACTTGTTATCGCGTCGGCCATGGCGGTTATACACCCGCAATACCGCCTCGACATAAGACAGCAGGTGCTGCCAGGGCAAGCCCTCGCGAATCTGCAACCCGAGGATTGGCGTGCGCCCAAGGCCACCGCCTACCAGCACGCGCAACAGCATCTGGCCGTCGGTATCCGGATAAAGATAGAGACCGATGTCATGCATCATGATCGCCGCCCGGTCCTGGTGTGCCGAACAGATGGCGATCTTGAACTTGCGCGGCAAGAACAGGAATTCGGGGTTGATGGTCGACCATTGCCGCAGGATTTCCGCGAGCGGGCGCGGGTCCAGCAGCTCGTCGGCGGCCACCCCGGCAAAGGCTTCGGTGGTGATGTTGCGCACGCAATTGCCGGAAGTCTGGATCGCATGCATGTCGACTTCGGCCAGGCGCTGCAGGATGTCGGGCACCTGCTGTAGCTCGATCCAGTTGAACTGCATGTTCTGGCGCGTGGTGAAGTGGCCGTAGCCGCGATCGTAATCCCGGGCAATGCTCGCCAGGGTGCGCAGCTGCTGTGCACCGAGGGTGCCGTAGGGAATCGCTACACGCAGCATGTACGCATGTTTTTGCAGGTACAGGCCGTTTTGCAGGCGCAGCGGCAGGAATTCTTCTTCGCTCAAGTCGCCAGCGATAAACCGTTCGACCTGATCACGGAATTGCGCCACACGCTCGAATACCAGCGCCCGGTCGTACTCATCGTACCGATACATCTCGCTTCCTCATCATGGCTGACCGCGCTCGACGGCAGCGGTTTCTATGGGGGCGACTATGCACCTACAGCTCAAGACGTCACAGATTCAGCTAAAAACTAAAAAACCATATCAGCCGTGGAATACCCCATATTTTCAGGGATGGATTCTGATCCGTATTAATGTAGTTTTTCTGAGCCTGTTTTGTTTTTCATGGATTTCCTACAGTGCCCGGGACTTGAAACCGTGGAAGACTGACCATGAGCACAGCATCAACCGGGCAGGCCTATAACTATAAGGTTGTCCGTCAATTCGTCATCGCTACCGTGGTATGGGGCGTTATCGGCATGGCCATGGGGGTGTGGATCGCCTCGCAACTGGTGTGGCCGGACATGAACCTTGACCTGCCCTGGACCACGTTCGGCCGGTTGCGACCACTGCACACCAGCCTGGTGATTTTCGGCTTTGCCGGCAGCGCGCAATTTGCCGCCAGTTACTACGCGGTACAGCGCACCTGCCAGGTGCGCCTGTACTCCGATTGGCTCGCCGCCTTCACGTTCTGGGGTTGGCAGTCGGTGATTGTGATCATGCTGGTCACCCTGCCCCTGGGCTACACCACCACCAAGGAATACGCCGAGATCGAGTTCTCCGGTGCGGTGTGGATGACCGTGGTGTGGGTAGCCTATGCGATTGTGTTCTTCACCACCGTGGTACAGCGCAAGACCCAGCATATCTATGTCGGCAACTGGTTCTTCGGCGCGTTTATCGTGGTGATCGCCATGCTGCACGTGGTCAACCACCTGTCGATCCCGGTGGACTGGTTCAAGTCCTATCCGGTGTATTCCGGCGCCACCGATGCCATGGTGCAGTGGTGGTACGGGCATAACGCGGTGGGCTTCTTCCTGACCACCGGGTTCCTGGGGATGATGTATTACTTCGTGCCCAAGCAGGTCGGGCGGCCGGTGTATTCCTATCGCCTGTCCATCGTGCACTTCTGGGCGTTGATCACCCTGTATATCTGGGCTGGCCCCCACCACCTGCACTACACCGCGCTGCCAGACTGGGCGCAGTCGCTGGGCATGGCCATGTCGCTGATCCTGCTGGCACCCAGCTGGGGCGGGATGATCAACGGCATGATGACCCTCTCGGGCGCGTGGCATAAGTTGCGCACCGACCCGATTCTGCGGTTCTTGGTGTTGTCGCTGGCGTTCTACGGCATGTCGACCTTCGAAGGGCCGATGATGGCGATCAAGACGGTCAACGCCCTGTCCCACTACACCGACTGGACCATCGGCCACGTACACGCCGGCGCCCTGGGCTGGGTGGCGATGATCACCTTTGGCTCGCTGTACCACATGATCCCCAAAGTCTTCGGCCGCGAGCAGATGTACAGCGTGCCGCTGATCAACCTGCACTTCTGGCTGGCCACCATCGGCACGGTGCTGTACATCGCCTCGATGTGGGTCAACGGCATCACTCAAGGCCTGATGTGGCGGGCGGTCAACGACGATGGCACCCTCACCTACTCCTTCGTCGAAGCGTTGCAGGCCAGCCACCCGGGGTTTGTCGTACGGTTTGCCGGGGGCGTGTTCTTCCTCGGCGGCATGTTGCTGATGGCCTACAACACCTGGCGCACCGTGCGCGTCGCGGACTTGAAGGTGGCGCACCGTGATGCGCAGATCGCCTGATGTGGGAGATCATCCTCAACCTGGCGGCGGTCATCTGCCTATATGGCACCGTGGAATATTGCCTTCGGGACCAGTCGGGGGAAGCCTTGGATGAGGCCAGTCTGATTCCGTTTGCCGACGACCCGGAAGTGGCACGCCGGGTGGAGTTGGCGACGGGCAAACAGGTCAAGGCGGTGGCGCCTGAGGAGGCCAAGCCGGGTTGGGGCAACGTAGAGGCCTGAAGGCCTGAAGGCCTGTTGAGCTTTGTGTGGGAGCGGGCTTGTGTGGGAGCGGGCTTGTGTGGGAGCGGGCTTGCCCGCGAAAGCGGTGTGTCAGGTTAGGAATACTTGACTGACACACCGTCATCGCGGGCAAGCCCGCTCCCACATAAAGCCCCTCCCCAGCGCCCAGATTTGCTTGGGATCAGCCGCGTTCGCGAGGAATCAGGCTTTGCAACTGCAAGGCCAGGAAATTGGCATCGAAGGTGAAGGTATCCGGGTCTTTCAAGCCATTGGTTTTTTTCCATAGCCAGTCGTCAGACCCCGGCAGCAGCACGAGGGAAATGCTGCCGTAGCGGGCCGCCGTCAGCCCAATGACCGACAACGAAATCAAGCCACCCGCCCCCATCACATCCGGTACGAACTCCACCGGTTTGCCAGCAATATGAATGGTCAACTTCTCGGTCTTGAACGTCGAAGTCTCCACCGGCACGCTCGGCCCGGACGCCACATAGGCCTCACGCTGCACCTGCAGTAAACCGTCGCTCTTGACCGGCGCCAGCCATTGCTCGATATGACCGTACAGCTCGGTGATTTTCTGGGTCCAGTGGGCTGACTGCACCTCGAACTGTTGGCGCTTGTGCGCTTCGCTGTCGGCGTAATGACGAAGCATCTCGCCCAGTTGCTGTACATCGTCCATTTCGGTGTTCCTCGGGGACTGCAAACAACGATCATGGCAGATGCAGCCACCGCGCGTATGACTAACGCTCGCGGGTTGAGTAAGGTGTGGCTTTCGCCCAACAGCTTGGAGAGTTTCGCATGCGCACCATCGGCCTTATCGGCGGCATGAGCTGGGAGTCCAGCGCCGAGTACTACCGGATCATCAACCAGCAGGTCCGCGACCGATTGGGGCCATTGCGCTCGGCACAAATGCTGCTGTACAGCGTCGACTTCGGCCCGGTGGAACAAGCCCAGCACGCCGGGCGCTGGGATGACGCGGCGCTGATCCTGCAAGACGCCGCACGTCGTCTGCAAGCGGGTGGCGCCGACTGCATCGTGCTGTGTACCAACACCATGCATTTGGTCGCACCGCAGATCGAAGCGGCCGTGTCGGTGCCGTTCCTGCACATTGCCGATGCGGCAGGCGCGGCGGCGGTCAAGGCCAATACCCTGACCGTCGGCCTGCTGGGCACGGCGTTTACCATGGAACAGGACTTTCTCAAGGCGCGCCTGGCGGCCCAGGGCTTGAACGTACTGGTGCCCGACGCGCAAGAACGCCGCGCCGTGCACCGGATCATCTACGAAGAGTTGTGCGTCGGGGTCATCAGCGAGGCGTCACGCCAGGTTTACCAACAGGCCATCGCGAACCTCGCGGCCCGTGGCGCCCAGGCAATTATCCTGGGGTGTACCGAGATTGGCCTGTTGATCAAGCCCGAGCACAGCGACCTGCTCTTGCTCGACACCACCGAGCTGCATGCACAGGCTGCGGTGGCGTTTGCCCTGGAGGATCAGGCGGTCTGACGCAAGCGGGCCATGCTCAGGGCATCGACCCATACGCCGTCACGCACGGCGTAATCGCGCAACCGGCCTTCGGTCTCGAAACCGAACTTGCGGTACAGCGCCTGGGCCGGCTCATTGTCGCCATACACCGTCAGCTCCACCCGGTGCAGGTTCATCCAGTTGTCAGCCACCTCCAGCGCCGCACCCAATAACTGGCTGCCCACGCCCTGGCCCTGCCAGGCCACCGCCACCCCCATGCCGATGCTGCCGACATGGCTCTGGCGACTGCGCGCATATTGCTCCAGGGTGCAACTGCCAATCACCTCGCCTGCGTGCACCGCCACCAGCCTGAGCAGTCGCTCATTGGTATCGGCCAGGCGCTTGCGCCAGATTTCCAGTGACTGGAAAGGCATCTGCAGCACCTGACGGCACACGGCCGGGTCGTTGTAGAGCGCCTGCATGCCTTCGAGATGGCTTTCGGCAAAGCGCTGGATCACGATCTTGCTGTCAGGTACAGGCATTGTGTTTCATCCTTTGAAAGACAAGTGGCCGATCAGTGTAGGGGGCAGCGACAAGCGCTGTCATCCGCGACTGCGTTGTGCACCCAGCCGCCATACCCGTGCAATATCCGCCGCCCGTTCACGCAACAGCCTCGGCGCTTCGCTGCAGGCCTGCTCCAGGCTCATCGGCCCACCTGGCAAGGCGAACGCGGCGTCGACGCCATGGGCGTACATTTGCTCGTAGCCCTCGCCCAGCGTCCCAGCGATCACAATCACCGGAACGCCGTGCTGCTTGGCCACCCGTGCCACGCCAAACGGGGTTTTGCCGCGCAGGGTCTGGGCGTCGAAGCGGCCTTCGCCGGTGATGACCAGGTCGGCGCCGCGTACCGCATCTTCCAGGCCCACCAATTCGGCGACCACGTCCACACCTGCGCGAAACTGCGCACCGAGGAAGGCTTTGGCAGCAAAGCCCAGGCCCCCCGCTGCGCCGCTGCCCGGCTCGTCGCGCACGTCCCGGGGCAACACCTCGGCGCAGTGGTCGGCGAAGTGTCCCAGGGCCTGGTCCAGTTGCTCGACATGGCGTGCAGTGGCGCCTTTTTGCGGGCCGAAAATCGCCGAGGCGCCGTGGGGGCCGCACAGGGGGTTGTTGACGTCAGCGGCGATCTCGAAGCGCACCTGGGCCAGCCGCGAATCCATCGATTCAAGATTGATGCGAGCCAACTGCGCCAGGGCCAGGCCGCCGCGCGCCAGCGTTGCGCCTTGGGCGTCGAGCAGTTGCACGCCAAGGGCCTGCATGGCACCGGCGCCACCGTCATTGGTGGCGCTGCCGCCAATCGCCAGGATGATCCGCTGGGCCCCGGCATCCAGGGCGGCGCGGATCAGCTCACCAGTGCCGAAGGTGCTGCTGGAACAGGCATCGCGCTGCCCCGGCGGGACCAGTTGCAAGCCGCTGGCTTCGGCCATCTCGATGATTGCCGTGGCACTCTCGGCCAACCAGCCCCAGCGGGCCTCAACGGTCCCGCCCAACGGGCCTTGCACGGTGCAACTGCGCAATTGGCCATGGCAGGCGGCGAGTACCGACTCCACCGTGCCCTCACCACCGTCCGCCATCGGGCACTTGATCAGCTCGGCATCGGGCCAGACCTGGGCCAACCCTTGGGCAATGGCCTGGGCTACGCCTTCGGCACTCAGGCTGTCCTTGAACGAGTCGGGGGCGATGATGACTTTCATGGGCTTTCTCCGGTTTTTATGACACCCATGCTGCCAGCTGGCACCGGCAATGACGCCTGTCCGATGCACAAGCGTGGCTGGGGTTTATTGTTCATTTGGACAAAACCTGCACAAACCATGGCTAACCTTTGGCCAGTAAGCTTACCTGTGGCCAGCGGCCTTGCTTGTGGCGAGCGGGCTTGCTTGTGGCGAGCGGGCTTGCCCCGCGCTGGGCTGCGTAGCAGCCCAAATAAGCCCACCGAGTTTTACCAGGTAGTCCGAGGGTGCAGGGTTTGGGGCTGCTGCGCAGCCCAGCGCGGGGCAAGCCCGCTCGCCACAGATAAGCCACAGCCATATCCATAGCCATATCCATAGCCGCAGCCCAGGATCAGAGGTGCGGGCCTTGGGGCAGCAGTTGCACCCCCAGGTACAGTGCAAGCATGCCATCCAGGGTCAAGGGGTCGACACCGCTCAACTCGGCAATGCGTTCCATGCGGTAGCGCAGGCTGTTGCGGTGGATGCCCAAGGCGTCGGCGCAGGCCTGGCTTTGTCCGTCGTGCTCGCACCAACTGCGCAGCGTGGCCTGCAACTGGCCGTTGCTGTCCTTGGCCAGGACCTTGCGCAACGGGTTGAGTAACTCGTCCAGCGCATCGTCGTTGCGATGACGCCAGAGCATCACTGGCAACCGGTAGCGATTGAGGATCAGCAGGCGCGACTGGGGTAGCACGTCGCGGCCATAGGCGAGCAAGTCCGCCACGCGACGATAACAGCGGCGCAAGCCCGTCAATCCATCGGCCTGACCACCCACGGCTACCCGCAAGACGTTCCAGCCCGAGGCGTCGAGCTTTTCCAGCAGGCGCGGGTTGTCGATCGGCACCGTCGCAGGGCGACACCACAGCAACGAAAACTGCGCGGAGCTGACGCACCAGCTGTCCGGGTAACGCGATGCCAGCCAGGCCGCCAGGGCTTCGGCGCTCTGGCCGGGGCCCAGTTCAAACAGATAGGGGGTGCGCGGCAACTGCGGCTTGAGCCCCAGTTGCTGGGCCTCATCCACCAGGCGCGGTGATTCGCCACTGTCGGCCAGCAGCAACGCCAGCAGATCATCACAGCGTTGGCGCCGCCACTGCTGCTCGGCCTGTTGATGGCGCTGGCTGACCAGCATCTCGGCGGTCATGCGCACCAGCTCGGCATAAGTGCGCAGCAGCTGCGGTTCACCACTGATGCCCAGCACTCCGATCAGGCGCTGGTCATGCAGCAACGGCAGGTTGATCCCCGGCGCCACGCCCTTGAGATGCTTGGCGGTCTGGCTGTCGATTTCCACCACGCGACCGTTGGCCAACACCAATTGCGCGCCTTCATGGCGGGTATTGATCCGCTCCGGCTCGCCGCTGCCGAGGATCAGGCCCTGGCTGTCCATGACGTTGACGTTATAGGGCAAAATGGCCATCGTGCGATTGACGATATCCTGCGCCAGGTCATGATCGAGTTCGAACATGGTGCTAAATTCCTTGAAAGCGCTGCATTAAGCGATTGTTCAAAGGCACAGCGCAATGGATCGATCGCTGTGCGGGGGCACAAAGACACGGCACCGTCACGTGACCGAGACTCTTGGGGCGATCAACGTTACCCTCGCATCGCGAAAAATCATAATAAAGAGAGAACGCCATGTCACAGAGCGCCGCCGCTACCCAGGCCAACGATGACGACAAAAACGCCGTCTACAAGCGCATCACCCTGCGCCTGATCCCCTTCATTTTCATCTGCTATCTGTTCAACTACCTGGACCGCGTCAACGTCGGCTTTGCCAAGCTGCAGATGCTCGACGCCTTGAAGTTCAGCGAGACCGTGTACGGCCTCGGTGCCGGGATTTTCTTTATCGGCTACGTGCTGTGCGGCGTACCAAGCAACCTGGCGCTGACCAAGTTCGGGCCACGGCGCTGGATTGCGCTGATGATGATCACCTGGGGCACCCTGTCCACCTGCCTGTTGTTTGTCACCACACCAACGCACTTCTACACCTTGCGCCTGTTTACCGGTGCCGCCGAAGCGGGCTTCTTCCCGGGGGTGGTGCTGTACCTCTCGCAGTGGTTCCCGACCTTCCGCCGTGGGCGGATCATGGCACTGTTCATGTCGGCGATCCCGGTGTCGGGCCTGCTCGGCAGCCCGTTCTCCGGCTGGATCCTCAACCACTTCGCGGCCGGCCAGGGTGGCCTCGCGGGCTGGCAGTGGATGTTCCTGCTGCAAGGTGTGCCGACGGTCATCCTCGGTGCCCTCGCCTACTTCCTGCTCAGCGACAGTTTTGCCAACGCCAAGTGGCTGACCGCCCATGAGCGCGCGGTGCTCGAGGCCGACCAGGCCACCGACCTGGCCAACAAGCCCAAGACCACCACAGATTCGCTGCTGGAAGTGTTCAAGAACCCGGCGATCTGGGCGTTTGGCCTGATCTACTTCTGCATTCAGAGCGGCGTGTACGCCATCAACTTCTGGCTGCCGTCGATCATCAAGAACATGGGCTTTAGCGATAATCTGGTGATCGGCTGGCTCAGTGCGATTCCCTACCTGCTGGCGGCGGTGTTCATGCTGGTAGTGGGCCGCTCTGCCGACCTGCGCAAGGAGCGACGCTGGCATTTGGTGGTGCCGATGCTGATGGGCGCTGTCGGCCTGATCATCGCAGTAAACTTCGCCACCACCCCGGCCATTGCCATCCTCGGCCTGACCATCGCCACCATGGGCGCCCTCACCGGCCTGCCGATGTTCTGGCCGGTGCCCACCGCCATGCTCAGCGCCGGCGCGGCAGCGGGAGGCCTGGCGTTGATCAACTCCATGGGCCAGATGGCGGGCTTCCTGAGCCCGTATGTGGTGGGTTTTGTGAAGGATGCCACCGGGTCAACCGACCTGGCGTTGTACTTGCTGGCAGCGGTGATTGTCGCGGGTAGCGTGCTGGCGTTGCGCATGACCCGCACCCTGAAGTCCTGACACGCTCAAAAACATGTAGGAGCCGCTTTTTGTGGGAGCGGGCTTGCTCGCGAAGGCGGTGGATCAGTCAACCTATGTATTGACTGAGACACCGCTTTCGCGAGCAAGCCCGCTCCCACATTTGGTTCGGTGTTTACAGCAGGCCGCCGCTGTCGAGGCCGGTGATATCTGTGCCGAGTTGCTCGGCGAATGATCTAACCTCATAACCAAAACCGCTCTAGCACGGGCTCCTCAGTACTGTTCAAAATCGAACAGTGGTTCAACACAGGTGTCGTTTTTTGGCATAAGCGACCCGCTGATTAAAACCAAATACCCCACAAAAACCCGCTTTGGCTCTTGGCATGCTTTCTGCTCTATCCCTGCCAGAGATTGACTATACGAATAGAAACTCGCCTCCACTCGTAGCCAATCACAGGGAATGCACAATTGAAGTTGATCTCAAGGCCTCTGCCTCAATTCTCCTCCAGCTCGTTTAAAACCGTCAGTGCCCTGACCTTGATCCTCGCCTCCCAATGGGCCCACGCCGAGGATTCGCGCCTGCAGACCGTAACGGTGCAGGCGAGCAAGGTCACCGCCAGCGAAGAAGCCCAGCTCAAGCTCGACGAGGTGGCCGGCGGCGTCAGCCTGGTCAAGGCCGCCGATGTCGAACGCGGCCGCTCGGCGACCCTGGAAGACACCCTCGCCTATCAGCCCGGTGTGTACGCGCAGTCGGCGGGCGGCAACGATGCCATCAAGATTTCCATACGCGGCTCCGGGGCCAATACCTCCCCTGGGTACTTTCGCGAAGGCACCAAGTTCCTGTTCGACGGCCTGGCCCTGACCGGCTCCGGCGGCACGCCTTATGAGCTGCTGGAAACCCAGGGCCTGGACTACACCGAAGTACTGCGCGGGGCCAATGCCTTCCAGTACGGCGCGCTTTCGCTGGGTGGCGCGATCAATATGGTGACCCACTCTGGCCTGACTGCACCGGGCAATCACGCACGCTTGGAGGCCGGCAGCTTTGGCTGGCGCAAGCAGCAACTGAGCACCGGCGGCGTGGTGGGCAATGGTGACTACTACGTCAGCCTGAGCAACTCCGAACGCGACGGTTACCAGGACTGGACCTTCACCAAGGCCAAGGGCGTGGTCACCAACTTCGGCTACCGCTTCAACCCCAAGCTGGAAACCCGGCTGTTCGTACGCTACCGCGAGGAATACCACGAAAGCTCCGGCACCCTGACCAAGGCCCAGCTCAAGCACAACTCGTCGCGAACCAACCCGGTGGCCCTGGCCAGCCGCGATGATTCGACCAAGCGCGGGTCGACCTGGGTCGGCAGCAAGACCACCTATACCTTCGACGATGACGCGACCCTGGATTTTGGCCTGGTCTATCACAACTATCCGCAGGTGCTGTACCGCAAGAGCACGGTCAACCCCAACTACTGGGACTGGCGCGACCTGAACCTGTCGCTGACCTACAACCGCAGCGACCAGATCCAGGGCCATACCAGCAACACGTCCCTGAGCCTGACCAGCACCCAGCACCTGCAGGCCGGGGTTAAGACCTACAACGGCAACCCCGCCTCCAGCACCTACGGCGCCCTGCAGAAACAGGCGCGCTACACCGGCTCGTTCGACCGCGTGTTTGCCGCCGGCAACGACCTGCAACTGACCGATCGCCTGTGGTTGTCCACCGGGCTGTCGCTGAGCCAGATCAAGCGCGATATCGAAGTGCTTTACTCGGACCGCGCCAATACGTCGCCCTACCCTGACCACTACGACTACGACAGTTGGAACGTCGCGCCGCGCCTGGGCTTGCGCTATGAAATCACGCCCAACTTCCAGGTGTTCGGCAACGTCAGCCGCTCCATCGACCCGCCCAGCAGTTGGTCGTCTTCAGGCTCTGGGGTGGCCAGCAACTACGCCAAGACACTCACCGAGCAGAAGGCCAATACCGTTGAGTTTGGCGTGCGCGGCAAAGCCGGGATTTTCGACGGCAGCCTGGCGGTGTACCGCTCGTGGATCAAGGATGAACTGCTCACCGTCGAGGTGATTCCGGCCACCAACACCACCGCGGCGGTCAACTCCACCTCCAACGCCAGCCCGACCATCCACCAGGGCGTCGAAGCCGGCCTGGATACCGAGCTGTGGCACAGCGCGCGCGGCGAAACAGTCAGCCTGCGCCAGGCCTACACCCTCAATGACTTCTACTACCGCAACGACGCACGCTTTGGCTCCAACGAGCTGCCGGGGCTGCCCAAGCACGTGTACCAGGCCGAGCTGCAATACCGCCATCCCGACGGGTTCTATGCCGGGGTCAATGTGCGCTCGGTATCGAGTACCGCCGTGGACTACGCCAACACCCTGTATGCACCCTCCTACACGATCTTCGGCGCCAAGCTGGGGTACGAAGCCCCGAGCAAGAAATGGCAGGTGTACCTGGACGTGAAAAACCTCACCGACCAGAACTACGTTACCGCCATCCAGCCGATCTACGACGCCCAGGGCAAGGACGTTGCCGCGCTGTATCCAGGGGACGGCTTTGGTGCCTTCACCGGTGTGGCGTTCAACTTCTAAGGTGGGAGCCTTCACGATGCCGATCAATCACTGGAGCAGGTTCGGCCTGCTCCTGGGGTTGCTGCTGGTGAGCGCCTGCTCGCCGGACGCCCCACCGCCCAGCTCGGTGCAGCGGGTGGACGGGCACCTGGACGCCCAGGGCCTGCTCAGCTATGACCCCAGCGACTACCACGAAACCCGCCAGGGCACGCCGGGCGGCACCTTGCGCGTGTCAGCGGCGTTGGATACCGGCACCTTCGATGTGCATTCCAGTTACCACGGCAACGTGCAATGGCTGGCGCGCATCGTCTACGACTGCCTGCTGTATCAGGACGAGAACGGCAAGATTTCGCCCTGGCTCGCCAAGTCCTGGGACGTCTCGCCGGATGGCAAGACCTACACCTTCCACCTGCGTGACGACGTGACCTTCAGCGACGGCGAAAAATTCAATGCCGAGGCGTTGCGGGTCAACCTGGAGCATATGCGCGACCCGGCCACCAAATCACCGCTGGCCGCCGCGTATATCGCGCCCTACGTCGATGGCCGGATCATCGACGACTACACCTTCGAAGCGCACCTGCGCGAACCTTACTCGCCGTTCCTGTATGTGCTGGCGCAGTCCTGGCTGAGCATGGTCTCGCCCAAACAGATCCGAGAAGCACCCAAGAGTATCGCCGAGCACCCTATCGGCTCCGGGCCGTTCGTGCTGCAAAGCTATACCCGCGAACAAGGGGCGACCTTTACCAGGCGCGCCGACTACCACTGGGCCCCACCGGTCACCCGGCACATCGGCCCGGCCTATCTGGACCGTATCGAGCTGAGCATCGTCCCCGAGGCCATGACCCGCTACAGCACCCTGCAATCCAAGCGTTCGGACTTCACCCTGGATGCCCCGGCGCAGAATACGGCGGCAATGCGCGCCTCGCAGAACCTGGTGGTGCGCAACCGGATTCGCATGGCCAGCCCTTACCGCAGCCTCACGTTCAACACCCTGCGCTTCCCGTTCGACGATGTTCGGGTGCGCAAAGCCGTCGCCCAGGCCATCGACCGTGACGGCCTGGCCTGGATCGCCGGGTTCGGTGAATTCCTGCCCAAGAGCGATTACCTGGCGGTGAACACGCCGTTCTACGATCCGGCCTACCGCGATGTACTGAAGTACGACGTCGACGCCGCCAACCGCCAACTGGACGAGGCCGGCTGGACCGCGCGCGATGCCGAGGGCTATCGGGTCAAGAATGGCCGGCGCCTGTCGGCGCACTTGCTGGGTTTTGAAAGCCCGCCGTTCCCCAGCAGCGTCGCGGTGGCGGTGCAGGCGGATGCGAAAAAAGTCGGCATGCAATTCATCATTGAAATGATGCCCCTGGCCCAGCTCACCGACCGTCGTACTGCGGGCAACTACGACGCCATCGGCGGTGGCTATTGGCACACCAACACCCCCGACGGCCTGTACATCCTGTACCACAGCGACTCGCGGGCCTCGCCCACCAAAAGCGGCAACAACCTCAGCAACCTCAGCGACCCGCGCCTGGACCAACTGCTCAGCGCCGCCCGCCGTTCCCATGACCCGCGAGAACTGCAGGCCCTCTACAGCGCCGCGCAACAACGCCTGACCGAAGTGGTGCCAGCGGTGCCGGACTTCGAGAGCCAGGTGCTGATTGCCTATCGCACGGCGGTCAAGGGGCTGATCTTCGACACCGTGCACAACACCCCATTCTTTATCAGCGTATGGCTGGACCAGGAGGCACCATGAAACGGCTTGCCGCTCGACTACTGGCCGGCGTGGGCGTGCTGTGGGGCGCGGCCACCCTGACCTTCGTCGCTATTCACTTCAGTGCCGGCGACCCGGTGCTGGCGATTCTCGGCGGGCCGGATGCCATTCCCACCCCGCAGCAACTGGCCCAGGTCCGCGAGGAATACGGCTTCGACCAGCCACTGTGGGTGCAATACGGACGCTACGTGGGCCGCATTGCCCAGGGTGATTTTGGCGAGTCGTACCGCCTGCGCATTCCCGTGACCGAAGCCATCGGCAAGCAGATCGGCGCCACGTTGCAACTGGCCCTGAGCGCTGCACTGTTGGCCATCGGCCTGGCGCTGGCCAGCGCGGTGCTCACCGCCAAGCGCAACCCCTGGGTACGCCGCGTGGCGTCGGCCAGCGAGCTGGTGCTGTCGTCATCGCCGTCGTTCGTGCTGGGGATTTTGCTGTTGCTGGTGTTTTCGTTCCAGTGGCCGGTGTTGCCGCCGGCAGGCTCCAACGGCTGGCAAACCCTGATCCTGCCGACCATCGCCCTGGCGCTGCCGATTGCCGGGATGCTCAGCCAGGTGCTGCGCCAGGAACTGGAAGACATCCTCGAACAACCCTTTATCGCCATGGCCCGCGCGCGCGGCCTGTCCCAGACCGCCGTGCGCCTGCGCCATGCACTGCGCCATGCACTGGTGCCGCTGGTGACCCTGTCCGGGTTCATCTTCGCCAGCCTGCTGGGGGGAGCAGTGGTCACGGAAATGCTGTTCGCCCGCCAGGGGATCGGGCGAATGATGCTCGATGCCGCCGTGGCCAAGGATGCGCCGGTGGTGCTGGGGATCACGTTGCTGGCGGCGCTGGTTTATGTGGTGGTGAACCTGTTGGTGGATGTGCTCAACGGGTTGATTGATCCACGGGTTAAACCGCGATGAACACCGGTTTTATGTGGGGGCGGGCTTGTGTGGGAGCGGGCTTGCCCGCGAAGGCGGAGGGTCAGTTGATAAATATTTGACTGATACGCCCCCTTCGCGGGCAAGCCCGCTCCCACACAAGCCGGCTCCCACAGTGGATCACCGACAGCTTCAAATACTGTATTCAAGTAAGGAACCGAATATGAGCAACACCCAACTGCACGAACGCTTCGCCCCGGTTTTCCAGCGCATTGCCCAGGGCGCGGTGCAGCGTGAACAGGAGCGGACCCTGGCCTTCGACGCCGTCGCCTGGTTGAAACACGCCGGCTTCGGTGCCTTGCGCGTACCGCGTAGCCAGGGCGGCCTGGGCGCCAGCCTGCCCGAGTTGTTCGCCTTGCTCACCGAGTTGGGCAGCGCCGACTCGAACCTGCCGCAGATCGTGCGCGCGCATTTTGGCTTCGTCGAAGGCCGGCTGGTGAGCCAGGACAGTGAATCCCAGGCGTACTGGTTCCCCAAGGTAGTCGAAGGGCAATTGTGGGGCGCAGCCATGGCCGAGCGCAGTGACACCACCACCAACTCGGTGACGCTCAAACCCACCGCCGCAGGCTGGCAACTGGACGGGCAAAAGTACTACTGCACCGGCACCTTGTATGCCGACTGGATCGCCGTGGCCGCCGCCGACGGTGCCGACTTTATCAGCGTGGTGGTGCCCACCGATGCGCCCGGCGTGACCCGCGTGGATGACTGGGACGGGTTTGGCCAGCGCCTGAGCGGCAGCGGCACCACGCGCTTCGACCAGGTGGCGGTGCCCGAGCATCAAGTACTGCGGCGCTTCAAGCCCGGCGAATTGCGGGCCGAGTCGTATATCTCGGCGTTCTACCAGTTGTTCCACCTGGCGACCCTGGCCGGGATCGCCCGGGCCGCGCTGCGCGATGCCGTGGAGTTTGTCCAGGGCCGCACCCGCGCCTTTGGCATCCCCGGGCAATCCAGCCCGCGCCTGGACCCGCTGGTGCAACGGGTGATCGGCAAGCTGTCGAGCCTGGCCTATGCCGCCGACAGCCTGGTACAGGCCACCGCGCAGGTGCTGCAAACCACCCATGAGGCCGTGCTCGACGGCTCCATCAGCGAAGCGCAATACGTCGACGCCGATGTGCGTACCTACCAGGCACAGCAAGTGATCCTGCCGCTGGTGCTGGAAGCCACCAGCCTGCTGTTCGAAGTCGGCGGCGCCTCGGCCACCAGCCAAGTGCGGCGCCTCGACCGGCATTGGCGCAACGCCCGCACCCTGGCCTCGCACAACCCGGCGATCTACCGCGAACGGGCCCTGGGCGATTTCTACCTCAACGACGTCAGCCCCGCTGCCGCCTGGCGCGCCGCCCAGGAACAAGCCGTGGCCGACAACCCCGAGCATGCCAGCGCCCGCGATGAAGCCAGCGCCGTCTAACCCCAGGAACCTGCATGAAAAAGCACATGAGCATTGGCATGAACATCCTCGGATTCGGCGCGCACGCGGCGGCCTGGCGGGTCGGCGAAGTGCCGGCGAATGCCTACCTGGATGTGGAGTACTACCGCAATATCGCGCGTATTGCCGAGCGCGGCTGCCTGGATGCAATCTTCCTGGCCGACGGCCCGGCGCTGGTGGGCGATGTGGCCACGCAGCCGGTGGGCCGCCTGGAACCGACCATCCTGCTGACTGCCGTAGCCCTGGCCACGCAACACATCGGCGTGATCGCCACCGCCTCCAGCACCTATAACGATCCCTACAACCTGGCCCGGCGCTTTGCCTCCCTGGACCATATCAGCGCGGGCCGCGCGGCCTGGAATGTGGTGACCAACGCCACCGATGCCGCCGCACAGAATTTTGGCCTGGCCAACCAACTGCAGCACGCGCAGCGCTATGCCCGCGCCGAGGAGTTTATCGACATCGCGTGCAAGCTCTGGGACAGCTGGGAGGACGACGCGATCATCGGTGATGCCGGCAGCGGGCGCTACGCACACCCCGACAAGATCCACAGCCAGGACTTTGTCGGCCAGCACTTCTCCATCAAGGGCCCGCTGAACCTGCCCCGCTCACCCCAGGGCCGCCCGGTGCTGGTACAGGCAGGCTCGTCGGAAGGCGGCAAGGCCCTGGGCTCGCGGTATGCCGATGCAATTTTCACCACCCAGACCAGCCTGGAAGATGGCCTGCACTTCTACCGCGACATGAAGCAACGCGCCGCGCACTGGGGGCGCAACCCCGAGCACCTGAAAATCATGCCGGGCCTGTCCACGGTGATCGGCAGCAGCGAGGCCGAAGCCCATGCGCGCTTTGATCAACTCAATGCCTACCACGGCGAACATGGCCTGATCCAGCAGGTGGCCGCGCGGGTCGGCATCCCGGCCGAAGAGCTGGAGCTGGATGCGCCGCTGCCGTGGGCGCGGATCGGTGAAGTGGGCACTTATGAGCAAGGCTCCCAGGGGTTTCTCGAAGCCCAGCTCAACCTGGCCCGCCGCGAAGGCCTGACGGTGCGTGAACTGTCCCGGCGCATCCTGGTCGGCCATCGGCTGCTGGTGGGCACCCCGGAACAGGTGGCCGACACCCTCGAACACTGGTTCCTCGCGGGCGCGGCCGATGGCTTCAACATCATGCCGGACATGTTTCCCTCGGGGGTCGAGGTGTTTGTCGACGAGGTGGTGCCGCTGCTGCGCAAGCGCGGGGTGTTCCGCCATGAATACAGCGGTAGCACGTTGCGTGAGCATTTGGGCTTGCCGTACCCGCAAAGCCAGTATGCAAGGAGCCGCCATGAAACCCACTAACCCTGTGGCGAGCGGGCTTGCCCGCGCGGGGCTGCGCAGCCCTCCCGGCCCTCTACCGGGCAACCCCATTCTGCGCGCTATGTTGGGGCTGCTTCGCCGCCCAACGCGGGCAAGCCCACTCGCCACGAGGGGGGACGCGACTGTCAGGCCTGGGTTGGCCCTGGCCTGGTTGTTTTTGATCGCGCTTTTACTCGCCGCCATTGCCCCCCATTGGCTGACCGGCGTCGACCCACTGGCCGCCGCCGCCCGCAACGCCTACCTGCCCCCCAGCAGCAGCCACTGGCTGGGCACCGATGAAAACGGGCGCGATGTACTCGCCCGCTTGATCCACGGGGTGCGTCCTTCGCTGTTGATGGGCCTGGTGTCCACAGCCATCGGCCTCGGCGTCGGGATCATCCTCGGCTTGGCGGCGGGACTTGGCCCGCGCCTGGTGGATGGCGCAATCATGCGTTTGATCGATGTGTTGCTGGCGTTTCCCGACCTGCTGTTGGCCCTGGTGATCATCACGTTCTGGGGCCAGGGCCTGTGGATAACGCTGATCGCAGTGGGCGTGGCGAGCATCCCGCGCTTTGCGCGAATGGTGCGTGCGCAGACCCTGGTAGTGCGCGATGCGCCCTACGTCGAAGCCGCCACCACCCTCGGCCGACATCGTGCAGCCGTGGTGTTGCGGCATGTGCTGCCCAATGCGATCAAGCCGATCCTGATCCTCGCCACCATTGGTATCGGGCACAACATCATCACCGGCGCGGCCTTGAGTTTCTTAGGCTTTGGCGCCTCGCCGCCCGCGCCGGAATGGGGTTCGATGCTCGCCATGGGCCGCAATTACCTGGCCAATGCCTGGTGGTTGGTGGCCTGGCCGAGCGTGGCAATCATCCTGACGGTGGTGTCGATCACCGCCATTGGCCGTGACTGGCTGGCACGCAGTGAGGGTAAATCCCGATGAGTACGTTAGTGCAAGTGCAAGACCTGCGGGTGCAGTTTGGCCACACACCGATTATCAAGGGCATATCGTTCAGCCTGGCCGCCGGTGAATGCCTGGCGCTGGTGGGCGAGTCTGGCTCGGGCAAAACCGTCACCTCACGCACCCTCAGCGGCCTGAGCGGCGCCGGCTCACGGGTACAGGCCGAACGCCTGGCGTTTGCCGACATCGACCTGCGCCAGTTGGACGACCGTGCCTGGCAGACCCTGCGCGGTGCGCAGATCGGCTTTGTGATGCAAGACGCCCTCGGCTCCCTCGACCCCCTGCGCCCGGTGGGCAAGGAAATTGCCGAACCGTTGCGCTTGCACACGCAACTGGATCGCGATGCGCGCCAGGCGCGGGTCATCGAGTTGCTACGTTCGGTGGGTGTCCCACAACCGGAACTACGCGCGTTGCAGTACCCCCATCAACTGTCGGGCGGGCTGCGCCAACGGGCCCTGATCGCCTCGGCGATTGCCGCAGGCCCGCGGCTGTTGATTGCCGATGAGCCGACCACGGCGCTGGACGCCACGGTACAGGCGCAAGTCCTGGCGCTGCTGGAATCCCTGCGCTCCCAGGCCATGGCGATGCTGGTGGTCAGCCACGACCTGGCGGTGGTGTCGCGCCTGGCGGACCGGGTGGCGGTGATGCATCACGGGGTGATTGTCGAGCAGGGCCCGGTGGAGGCGATCCTGCATGATCCGCAGCACCCTTACACCCAATCGCTGCTGCGGGCTGGGCGCGCCGTGCATTTCCAACGACCGAACCGGGCGGCGCCGAAGGTGGCGAGTGTCGAGCGTTTCGACCTGCCGTTGATCGAGGCGCGCAACCTGCAAAAAACCTTTATCGGCCCCGACGGCCAGCCCCATGTCGCGGTACACAACGCCAGCTTCAGCCTGCGGGCTGGGGAAACCCTGGGGATTGTCGGCGAGTCCGGCAGTGGCAAGACCACCCTCACCCGCATGCTGCTAGGGCTGGAACGCCCGGACGCCGGCGATGTGTGGCTTAACGGGCGGCCCTGGAGCGCACTCAACAATCAGCAACGCCGCCAACTGCGCCAGCGCATCCAGGTGGTGTTCCAGGACCCGCAAAGCTCGTTTGACCCGCGCTACACCGTGGCCCGGGTGCTGAACGAGGCGCTGCAAGTGGCGGGCCTGCCACGCCGCGAATGGCCGGCACGCACCCTGGAGCTGCTGGAGTTGGTGCGCCTGGATGCCAGCGTGCTCGACCGCCGCCCCTTGGAGCTTTCCGGCGGCCAGCGGCAACGTATCGCCATTGCCCGGGCGCTGGCGCCCAACCCCCAAGTGCTGGTGTGCGACGAGCCGGTGTCGGCCCTGGATGTGTCGGTGCAGGCGCAGATCCTCGCGCTGCTGGCCGACCTCAAGTCACGCCTGAAACTGGCCTGCCTGTTCATCTCCCACGACCTGGGCGTGATCAACCAGGTCAGCGAACGGGTGCTGGTGATGAAGGACGGCGAAGTCGTGGAAAGCGGCACCGTGCGCGACGTATTTGACCACCCCCAACATGCCTACACCCGCGCCCTGCTCGACGCCATCCCGCAGATCGACCGGCCGGCCCCGGTGGCCGAGCACCACTTCATTACCTATGCCATTGCCATATAAGGATTGTCATGAGCTTTTTGTCCGTGCCAGAGCTGTTGCAGCGTGCCGCTGTGTTATTGCCGCAGATCGCCGAGGGCGCCGCCGAACGCGAGCGCACCCGGCAACTGCCCCATGAGCAGATCCGCCAACTGGCCGCAGCACGCCTGCTGACCCTGCGCATTCCCCAGCGCTATGGCGGCAGCGAGTCCAGTGTGCGCGAGGTGGTGCAGTTGGTGATCGACCTGGCGGCGGTAGATTCCAATATCGCCCAGTCCCTGCGCCCCAGCTTTGCCTTTATCGAGAGCTTGCTGGTGCAAAAGTCCGAAGCCGAGCGCCAGTTATGGTTTGCCCATTACCTGCAAGGCGAGGTGTTCGGCAACGCCGGCTGGGAAATCGGCGGTGCCAACGGCCAGGTCAGCGCGCGGATCGTGCCGGAGGGCGAACACTTTCGCGCCAATGGCAGCAAGTACTACAGCACTGGCGCGCTGTATGCCGATTGGGTCAGCGCAGTAGCCCTGGATGAAAACGAGGAGCCGGTGTCATTCGTGGTGCCCCGCGACCGCGAAGGCCTGGAACTGGTGGATGATTTCGACGCCATGGGCCAGCGCCTGACGGCCAGCGGCACCACGCGCCTGAACAACGTGCTGGTGCGCCGCGAAGAAATCCGCACACGGGTGGTGGAGGAAGGCCAGCGTTCGATCATCACGCCGTTCCTGCAACTGTTCCTCGGCGCGGTGCAGGCCGGCATCGCGCGCAATGCCTTGAACGATGCGGTGGCCTTCGCCAAGGAACATGCGCGGCCGATCAAGCACAGCAGCGCCAGCCGCTCGGTGGACGATCCCTATGTGGAGTTTTCCGTGGGTGAGATCTCGGCACGCGCGTTTGCCGCTGAAGCCGTGGTGCTGCGTGCGGCTGACCGCATCGACGCCGCGTGGGCCAATGCGCTGGATCACCAGTCGGTGACCCGCGCAGCCATTGACGTGGCCCAGGCGCAATACATCGCCGCCGAGTCGGCACTCAAGGCCGCTGAACTGCTGTTCGACGTGGGCGGCGCGTCCACTACCGGGCGCAGCCATAACCTCGACCGGCACTGGCGCAATGCGCGCACCGTGGCCAACCACAATCCCCGGCACTGGAAGGCCGCGGTGGTCGGCGCCTATCGGCTCAAGGACACCGAGCCACCGACGTCGGGCTTGTTCTAGAGCCTTGCTCTCTGGTATTGCATAGCAACTGTCTGCGCTTTTGAGGAGTTCACCATGATTTACCGCACACTGGGCCAGTCCGGGCTCAAGGTCAGCCCACTGACCCTGGGCACCATGATGTTTGGCGAACAGACCAACACCGAAGACTCGCTGCGCATCATCGACAAGGCCTGGGACCAGGGCATCAACTTCATCGACACCGCCGACGTCTACACCGGCGGGCGCTCGGAAGAAATTGTCGGCGAAGCCATCAGCCGGCACCGCGACGATTGGGTCGTGGCCTCCAAAGTCGGTTTCGGCCCGCCGGACGGCCTGCCCAACCGCAGCGGCCTGAGCCGCAAGCGCATTTTCAACGCACTGGAGGCCAGCCTCACCCGCCTCGACACTGACTACCTGGACATCTACTACCTGCACCGCGAAGACCACGCCACCCCATTGGAGGTCACGATTTCGGCGATTGGCGATCTGATCCGCCAGGGCAAGATCCGTTATTGGGGACTTTCCAACTACCGGGGCTGGCGCATCGCCGAAGTGGTACGCGTGGCCGAACGCCTGGGGGTGGACCGGCCGATCATCAGCCAGCCGTTGTACAACATCGTCAACCGCCAGGCCGAGGTGGAACAGATCACTGCAGCGGCGGCCTATGGCCTGGGCGTGGTGCCCTACAGCCCGCTGGCCCGTGGCGTGCTCAGTGGCAAGTACGCACCGGACATCACCCCCGAAGCCGGCAGCCGCGCCGCCCGCCAGGACAAACGCATCCTGGAAACCGAATGGCGCGTGGAATCGCTGCGCATCGCCCAGCAGATCCAGCAATACACCCAAGGGCGTGGCGTGGGGATTGTCGAGTTTGCGATTGCCTGGGTCCTGAACAACCAGGCGGTCAGCTCGGCGATTGTCGGGCCGCGTACCGAGGCGCAGTGGGACGCCTATACCGGGGCGCTCGAGGTGAAGATCAGTGCTGAGGACGAGGCGTTTATTGATTCGCTGGTGACGCCGGGGCATGCGTCGACACCGGGGTTCAATGATGTGGGGCACTTTGTCTCGGGGCGAGCTGCACGGCCTTAACGGATGATCTGAGTAAAACGGGGGAAGAGTTTCCCCCCCATTAAACGTGACTGACAGTCGAGCGCTATAGGGGCTGATCGAAAAAGCTGTTTGGGTTGATGCTCCCGCTCTGCATATAGAAGTCCGAGTCACTAAAGACACTGACGTCATACTCAGGCATCGCGCGATCGGCACCAAAAGGTTTGAATGTACTCCCCACTTTTCCGCTGTTGAGCAGGCTCTCTAATGCTTTCTCCATAGCCTGCTGAGTTGGAAACTTGGCCAGCCCGAAATTCGGATCGTAAAAAAAGAAACTTTTATTATTATTTTCTACAATCACCCCGGCAATAACGCCATGCCCCTTATCACTTATCTTAAATGTGGTGGTCGCCGTGGCATTGCCCAGCTCTCCGATAATATCCTTGTAGGTCATCCTCTTAACCGGTTGACTGCCATGGAAACTGTAAGCGACATTATGATGCAGCGAACTAAGATTCTTTCTGAAATTCAGGATCTTGGGATCTTTTGACGCAACTGTAGCCTTATATAAGTTAGCAATCAGCACATCTTCTTTCCCCTGAGATATAGCCAGGGCCATGCTATTCGAGAGGGCAGCACACTCACCATTACTTAACACATCAACTTCTGACAGGTAAAGATTTTGTGGCATTCCTTTAGCGGTACCGCCTGCAGCCTCGACCTCACTTTTAAAATGTAAAAAATCCTCAAGACTTTTACCCGCCTTACGTTTTTCCAGAACCCTGACCAAGACACCTGTTTGTTCTGAGGTTCGCTCGGGCTTCAAAGCGAGCTCTTTGATCTGAGAACTTTTCATGCCTTTATAGTAGCCATCGATACTGTCCGGGCTTCCGCTATTGTAACCCCGCTCATAACTTGCACTATCAGGACCGTATTTTGCGTTATCCATTTTAACTCTGAACTTGTCGTTAATAAATGGATCTACGGGCTGCCAGTTTTCTCCGAATAAATATTCTTTCCATCCGTCAATTCTGTTCTGACTGGAAGGTGTAGAAGACGAGCCAACTCTTGCTTCCCAGACACCGGCTTCATTAGGCTTAGCGACAGTGCTGCTGCTTACCAGTTTCGATGGATCTTTTGGGTCTGGCACCCGTAGCAGGTAGTGCGTCCCGTCCCCGGCATCCGGTTTATCAGCAACAAAATATTTGCTGCCATTAAACTCTATCTCACGTATCCCCGCGTCACTCCTGGATAACGGAGCCGTATTGAGTCTGAACTGCTTGACTCCCTTGCCAATATCATCGGCAGCGTTCCCCGCCCATTTAATCCCCTGCACACCGCCCTCCCATTTGACTCCCGAAACGCCAGGACTGCGAGTAAAACCAAGCATCTTTTTTGTAAAGGTGGAAAGCTGAGGAAACGCAGATTTCACGGCCCGAACAGCCCCTTTGCTCAAACTGGACGCCACTTCTGCGACAGGCAACGTAAAAGAAAGCAGGTCTACCCATATCTTGGCAACACCCTCTATGGGGCGGCCTGCAATGATGGCCTCGATGCCGTGCCAGAAGGGAACAAATCCCTTCAGGAACTCTCGACGCTTATCCCTGGACGCACTGAATTCCTTATAATTCTTCCTATCGTCTTTTTCGGCCTGGGTTACACGTTCGGGATCCTCTTCTGCCATATACAGCAGATCCAGATCTTTAGCATAAAACAACTTCTCCGAGATATTATTTGCAATGTCATTGGATCGCTTGGAGGATAAGGATTGCGGCGTGGCTTGTTCGCCTGAACTGGCCTCGGCATCGGAAAACTTGCCAAGAGGCTCTAACGTATAGAGCTTCGCATGAAAAACCTCGTTATTCGGCCGAAGACCGGACTGGCTATCAACCCTAGGTTGATACTGAGCGCCCTGTAGACTTGGCTTGTCCCACACAGAAAACTCTTTGGAATAACTGCCGTCTTCAAGTTTTTTTTGCCCAATCGCACTACTCCCATTGAAAACGCCAGCATAATTATTCTGCTTGCGTGCAATGCCGCGCGCAGGGTCAATTTCATAGATCGTTGTTTTTCCCTTATACACTGCTTTAATCAAAAAACTTCCACGTTCCAGGTCGTCTTTGTCCCCGGGGGGCTTCAGCGCATAAGTGCTTACCGCACCATGCTCTATGGCGATCCGGTCTTCCGGGCTCAACGTCGAAATCAGTTGTTTTATAAGAACACCGTAAGCTTTTTTTTTGTTTGCAAGATCAGCCTTGAAGTCGTCAGCAAACCTCTTGTCGTCATAGAGGGCGGTTGGGTACTTCTTATTTTCCGGATCGTTGTGCCCAGCGATGGGCGACACCCACTGCGTCCCGGTAAAGTAATTTTTGCGCATAGGCATTGGAGTCGTAAGACTGGTAATGGACTTTGCCATCTCCTCCAGATGTAAATCGAGCGCCGACGCTGCTTTGTGAATATCATCTTTTGAGTAGTCGTTTTTTTTCGCAAGAATGCCATTGGCCACGGCCCAATCCAACGCAGGTGCAATTCTTGTCGACGCAATCAGCGCCTCTTGCTCTGGCGTCGTAGCCTCAGCACTCATTTTGCCGGGATAAGCGATCAACTGCTCCCGAGTCATCCGCTTGGAAGACCCCGGTTCAATCATTTCGGCAAGATTGATACCGTGCTGGTAATTCACCCAAACTGCGGAGGTTTTGGTTAACCCATCCCCAGCATCTTCGCTCGCCGCTTGAGGCTGTCCTGCCGGGCCCACCGCCGATGCCGACGAGCCAACAGAACGCAGGTCGCGCCTCCCCCCGTCTTGAACTGCACGCGTATCCTCAGGAGGAAGAGTTGGATACCGCGTAGATGGCAAGCTATTCACATCGGTTTTCATCATCAGTCATCTTCTTTTACGGAGTTTTCCCTGGCTCACGTGAGACGCACAGCCTGGATTACTGATGTATGTGAATGTTGCCTACAAATTTGTTCCAGATGATGGATGACAAAGTATTACCAAGTTTTCACGGGGCCCGATGATCCGCTTAGCCCAGCGGCACATCCAGGCTGACCTTGACCCGGTCCATCACCACGATGCTGCGAAACCATTTGATATTGCGGTTCTCGTAGAACAGCGTACGCGCCAGGGTTTCGTAGGCCTTCATGGTTTCCACCACGACCACCAGCATAAAGTCCGCATCGCCGGTAACGTAATAGCACTGCTGCACCTCGGGGATCGACATCTGCGCCTTGAGCACGTCGAGGTCTTCGATATGGGTGCGCTCGGCGTGCACTTCCACCAGGATCGTGATCGGCTTGCCCACCGCGTCCTGATTGACCACCGCCGTATTCGCGCTGATCGCCCCGCTCTGCTCCATGCGTTTGATGCGCCGCTGTACCGCTGCGGTCGACAGGTTGACCTGCTCGCCAATCACCCGCAGCGCGGTGGTGTTGTCCCGTTGCAGGTGCTTGAGAATCGCGCGGTCGAAATCATCCAGGGGCGGCGGAGGGTTGACGGGCATGCTGGCGAACCTTGGGCGTGAGAAAATTTCCCATAAGATGCCGTAAAACAGAGCAAACGTCTCATCTCAAAAGCAATATATTCCCACCTGGAATCTCCCCCTCTTTTGTTTGAATCGGTTTGGCGAGGACTGCGTGTCTAAAGGCGTTGTTTTATCGGTAGCGGCCTCGGTGTTGTTTGCCGTGATGTATTACTTCACATCACTGCTCGCGCCGTTGAGTGGCCTGGAGATTTTCGGTTGGCGCATGTTGCTGACCGTGCCGTGCATGACGGTGTTCATGGTGGTCAGCGGTGAGTGGCGCCACGTGTGGGAGTTGCTGCGTTTGCTTGCGGGCAAACCACAGCTGATCGGTGGGATTGTGCTGTCGTCGGTGCTGCTAGGGGTGCAGTTGTGGCTGTTTATGTGGGCACCGCTCAATGGCCGCAGCCTGGATGTATCCCTGGGCTACTTCTTGCTGCCACTGACCATGGTCCTCACCGGACGCCTGGTGTATGGCGAAAAGCTCTCGCGGCTGCAACTGATCGCGGTGGTGTTGGCGGCGATTGGCGTGCTTAACGAGTTGTACCAGGTGGGCGGTTTCTCCTGGGCGACGCTGCTGGTGATCATCGGTTATCCGATCTACTTCGTGCTGCGCAAACGCTTGGCGACCGACCACTTGGGCGGCCTGTGGCTGGATATGGCGCTGATGCTGCCGGTGGCGCTGTGGTTTGTCCAAAGTGGCGAGCAGGGCTTCGCCGTGCTGGATGCACACAAAGGTTTATATGGGTTGATCCCGATGCTCGGGCTGATCAGTGCTTCGGCGCTGGTGTGCTACATCATCGCCAGCCGGCTGTTGGCGTTCAGCCTGTTTGGCCTGCTCAGCTATGTGGAGCCGGTGCTGTTGCTGGGGGTGGCGCTGCTGCTGGGGGAAAGTATCGGGCCGGGTGAGTGGTTGACCTATATCCCGATCTGGCTGGCAGTGATGGTGTTGGTGTTTGAAGGGTTCAAGCACCTGATGCGGCAGCGTAGAGCCTGACCCAATAACTGTAGGAGCGAGCTTGCTCGCTCCTACAAAAAGCCCTGTCAGTCGGTGGTCAGTACGCCACGACGAACCTGGTCGCGTTCGATGGATTCGAACAGGGCCTTAAAGTTGCCTTCGCCAAAACCGTCATCCCCTTTGCGCTGGATGAACTCGAAGAACACCGGGCCCATCAGGGTTTCCGAGAAGATCTGCAGCAGCAGGCGCTTGTCGCCGGCCACGGACGAGCCGTCCAGCAAAATACCCCGGGCCTGCAATTGGTCTACCGGTTCGCCGTGGTTTGGCAGGCGGCCTTCGAGCATTTCGTAGTAGGTGTCTGGCGGCGCGGTCATGAAGCGCATGCCGATCTTCTTCAACGCGTCCCAGGTCTTGACCAGGTCTTCGGTGAGGAAAGCTACGTGCTGGATGCCTTCGCCGTTGAACTGCATCAGGAACTCTTCGATCTGGCCTGCGCCCTTGGACGATTCTTCGTTCAACGGGATGCGGATCATGCCATCCGGGGCGCTCATGGCCTTGGAGGTCAGGCCGGTGTATTCACCCTTGATGTCGAAGTAGCGTGCTTCACGGAAGTTGAACAGCTTCTCGTAGAAGTTGGCCCAGTAGACCATGCGCCCGCGATAGACGTTGTGGGTCAGGTGGTCGATAACCTTCAGGCCTGCGCCCACCGGGTTGCGGTCCACACCGTCGATAAACACGAAGTCGATATCGTAGATCGAACTGCCTTCGCCGAAACGGTCGATCAGGTACAGCGGCGCGCCGCCGATGCCCTTGATGGCCGGCAGGTTCAGTTCCATCGGGCCGGTTTCGATATGGATCGGCTGGGCGCCAAGTTCCAGGGCGCGGGTGTAAGCCTGTTGCGAGTCCTTGACGCGGAACGCCATGCCACACACCGACGGACCATGCTCGGCGGCAAAGTACGAAGCGATGCTGTTGGGCTCGTTGTTGAGGATCAGGTTGATCGCGCCCTGGCGGTACAGGTGCACGTTTTTCGAGCGGTGGGTCGCGACCTTGGTGAAACCCATGATCTCGAAGATCGGTTCCAGGGTGCCCGGGGTCGGCGATGCGAATTCAATGAATTCAAAGCCCATCAGGCCCATTGGGTTTTCGTATAGATCTGCCATGATTTGGCGCCTCATCATCTTTTTAGAATTAAGTAAATTAATTGCCAGCAAGGATGAGGTAGGTAGGTGGCGCACAGGAAATGCCCCGCACGCTGCGGGCGAGGAAGTCACCGTAGATGAGTTGGAACCCGAGTAGCTTCATGGTTGGATCATTCTCTTACGGGCGTCTCTGACGGACGAGGCCTGCATGGAAACAGGCGCTTATTCTTGTATGCGTAAACCGATTCTACACAGCGTAAACAGCTTTGTCCGTATTCCTTATCAAATCCCTATGCCCTGGCGGGCGCAAGGGGTTTATTGCCCAGGTAGATGCCCAGCAGGATCAACGCCCCACCGAAGCACATCGCAGTGCTCAGTTGCTCGTCGAGCAGCAACGCGCCACACACCACGGCCGTCAGCGGGTTGAGGGCGATAAACACACCGGCGCGGGTCGCGCCGATACGCCGGATACCGTCGTAATAACCGATATAGGCCAGGGCCGAACCCAATACGCCGAGGTAAAGCAGGCCCAACAGATGCGGCCAATGGATGGCATCCAGCGCATGCACGGTCACCCGGCCAGTCACCAGGGTGGCGAGGCACAGCATCAAGGTGCCCAGCAGCACCGACCAGGTCACCGTCTGCAAGGGGCCAAGGCTATGGTTCAGCGTGCGTGAACCCAGGGAATACACGCCCCAACTCAGCACACAGCCAAAAATCAACAGGTCGCCGATCCACGCATCTGCCCTGCCCTGCAACAGCAATGGGTTGCGGCTGACAATCACACACGCGGCGCCGCCCAGGCACAGCGCGATGCCCAGCACTTGACGGCGCCCCAACCGCTCCTTGAACCCCCACCATGACGCCAGGCCTATCACCGCCGGGTTGAGGGCCACAATCAAGGAGGCGCGCGAGGCATTGATAAAATGCAGGCCATAGAAGAAACACAGGTTGTAGAAGAAGATTCCGAAAAAACCCAGTAGCACCAACCGCACCATTTGTGCAGGCGCAGGGCACGCCAGGGGGATCCGGGCAAAGGCCATGAACAGCAGTAACGCCAAGCTGGCCAGGATAAAGCGCAGGCTGGCCGTCAGCAGTGGATCCAGATCCGCGGCGAGAAATCGACCGGCAACAAAAGTGCCGCCCCAGATCATGGTGACGGCCGCGAGCTTGGCGTAGGTCAGGCGGTCGCCAGCAAGCATAAAGGTTGAACTGAGCATAAGGATCCTGGGTATCTGGCAGGCTGATTGGCGTATTCTTTTCCTAATGCCAAGTCATCGTAAAATGAGCAAAACCTCATGACCCTCACACAATTGGAAATCTTCTCGCTGGTGGCACAACTGCAGGGTTTCACCAGCGCCGCCCATCGGTTGGGCATCAGCCAGTCGGCGGTGTCCCATGCCATCAAGTCTTTGGAGCAGGAACTGGGGGTGGAGCTGTTCCGTCGCCAGCAGTCACGGGTCGAACTCAGCGATATCGGCCAGCAACTGCTGTTGAGGGCGCGGGCGATGCTCGGGCTGGCCAGTACCTTGCAACAGGAAGCAGCCGATGCCCGAGGCATGAAAAGCGGGACGCTACGCATCGGCTCCTTCGGGCCAACCGCGTCCATTCACCTGCTGCCCAGGATCCTTGAACACTTTCGCCAGGCCCACCCGGGAATCGAGGTGCATGTGGATGAGGGCCCCGACCGTCAAGTGCTGCAATGGCTGGAAGAGCGACGCATCGACGTGGGTTTTGTGGTGTTGGAACAGGAGCGCCTGGACACCTTTGCGCTGTTCGAAGACCAGATGGTCGCCCTGCTTCCCGTAGGGCATGCCCTCGCCCTCCAGGCCAGCGTAAAGCTCAAGGACTTGTGTCACGACCCGTTTGTCCTGACCGAGGCCGGCTCTTCAGAGTTGGTAGAGCGCTTATTCCACAGTGCCCGGCTCAAACCCAACGTGCGCTACCGCTGTTCGCAACTGCTCAGCACCCTGGACACCGTCAGCCGGGGCGCGGGCGTGAGCGTGGTGGCCCAGGCCTCGCTGCCCCAGGACGATCAGCCACGCTACGTGCAGCGGCCATTAGCGCCCAGGGTGGCGCGGCAAATCGGTTTGGCGGTGCTGGACCGGCGCCAGTCGTCTCCGGCAACCCTGGCATTTATCCAGATGGCGCAGAGCGTGACCGCTGATTTTTTGTCAGGGCGGTGACTCATCCAAGCAGTGACGCAATAGACCAGACAGTCTTTCCCCGTCAAAATGTGTTGCAAGGTTTGGCAAAGATACCCACACGCACAGCGAGTCAAGTGGCTAGATCAACGTGCGGCAGATGCTAATTTCCAGAGGCCAACTATCCTCCAGATATCCGACGTATTGCCTGTAGCCGTTACCAGGCGTCTCCCTCATTCTGCTACAGGCTGCATACATGCCACTTACCCTCAAAGGCCCGCGCAAACGCGCTGCCCGTTACTCGATCTCCATACTGTGCGGCCTGCTGCCGATTCTGCTGGGTGTGCTCATCCTGTATGTGCAGGCACAACGCACCCTGGAGCAAAGCACCGAGCAGACAGCCATTGAGGCCGTGCGCCAATTCGACCTGATGCTCGATAACACCGCACTCGCCGCCCAGGAACTGCTGCCACTGGCCGGCAAGGACTGTGACAACGCAGCGCAACTGGCGCTGCGCGAGCAAGTCACGCGGCGCCCGTTCGTGCGCGCAACCACATTGTCCTGGCAAAAAACCATTTATTGCACCTCGTTGTTTGGCGGCGATCGTGTATCGGCGGTCAACCCCGACGACTACGTCAATGGCCGCCTGTGGCTGATGAATGGCAACCCGGTCACGCCCAATACCGCGCTGCTGGTGTACCGGCTGGTGGAAGGTGACAAGGCGGCGTTTGCCTCGATTGACGGCTATCACCTGACTAATGCCCTGCGCCTGATCAGCCGTTACGCCGACCTCGTGTTGCAGGTGGGACCCAATTGGTTGGGCAGCGACGGCCAAGTCCACACCAGCGCACCGCCGGTCTTTGCCGTGGCCCATCATCAACTCGGTTCCCAGCGTTATGCCTACAGCGTGGAAGCCGGGATGCCCGAAGGTGAAGTGTGGCGTTATATGGAAGCGCGCTACCCGGCCCTGTTCAGCCTGGTGGTGTTTTTCGGGGTGCTGGCAGGCGCGCTCGCGCACTGGCTGCAAAAGCGCTCTTCGGCCCCCACCCATGAACTGCAGCGGGCCCTAGGCGCCAATGAATTCGTGCCGTACTACCAACCAGTGGTTCGCGGCGATAGCCTGCAATGGGCCGGCTGTGAAGTGCTGATGCGCTGGCAGCATCCAAAGGAAGGCCTGGTACGCCCGGACCTGTTTATCCCCCTGGCCGAGCACTCCGGGCTGATCGTGCCCATGACCCGCGCGCTGATGCGCCAGGTTGCCACACAACTGGCGCCCCATGCCGACCGCCTGGGCGAGAACTTCCACGTGGGCATCAATATCACCGCCCGGCATTGCCAGGACCTGGAGTTGGTGCAGGATTGCCGGGAGTTCCTAGCAGCCTTCAAGCCGGGCCAGGTCCTGTTGACCCTGGAGCTGACCGAGCGCGAACTGATCGAGCCCACCGACGTCACCCGCCAGTTGTTCCAGGCCTTGCACGAACTGGGGGTGATGATCGCCATTGATGACTTCGGCACTGGGCACTCCAGCCTCGGTTACTTGCGCAACTTCAATGTTGACTACTTGAAGATTGATCAAAGCTTCGTGGCGATGATCGGGGCCGATGCTTTATCGCGGCATATACTCGACAGCATCATCGAGTTATCGGGCAAGCTTGACTTGGGCATCGTCGCCGAAGGCGTGGAAACCCAAGAGCAGTGCGATTATCTGGCGGCACAAGGCGTGGACTTTTTGCAGGGTTACCTGTTTGGCCGCCCAGTGCCGTTTGACGCATTCATTCAATCTTTGCGTGGCGCTTGAATATCGATCTAGCATCATTGTGAAATATTGTTATTTATACAAAAGACATGATTTACTCGTGACTCATTAACTACTACAATTTTTCCTGCCTGCGCTGAATTGGCAGGAGAGCCACATTTACCGAGTCATGCTGAGGCTCTTGGCTTATAGCTTTGTTTACAGTTGGTATCAGCCAAATACACTATTGGAGTAAAGATTTTGTCCAGACTCGCCGAATTTCGCGCAGCAGAAAAAGCCCTTCAAGAACAGCTCGCCCAGCTGGAATCCCTGAAGAACGACGCTGGCTTGAAGAAAGAAATCGAATTTGAAGAAAAGCTTCAAGGGCTGATGAAAACCTACGGCAAGAGCCTGCGCGACATCATTTCCATCCTTGATCCAAACCCGGGCAAATCGGGGATTCAGGTGGCCACCGCCCCTAAAACCCGTCGCGCACGTGTAGTCAAGGTGTATCACAACCCACACACTGGCGAACTGATTGAAACCAAGGGCGGCAACCACCGCGGCTTGAAGGCCTGGAAAGAACAGTACGGCGCAGCCACTGTAGATTCCTGGTTGCGCGGCTAATACCGACGCACTAATAAAAGCCCCGCAGAAGCGGGGCTTTTTTTGTGCGCTGCGATTTTCACGACCTGCCGCTTTCGCAAGTGAACTTCTAAATACATTCCACTTCGTACACATTCAGCGACCCGTGGCTCTACGCTACGGCCCCATAGTTATGTGTTTTTTCTCACGCAACCATGTCAGCCATCTAGCCATCACCGATCAAAGTTTCAGGCTTGCACGCACCGCGCTGACTTCGTCTTTGCTCGATTCATAAGCCTGCGCTTGTCCGGCGTATGAAAAAACATAGGCCTTATTCGTATCAATAGCGCCCACCAGTGTTTGCGAGAGCACATGCCGACCGTTCTCGGTAATCACGCAGGTAGTTTCCAGCGCTTCAAGATGACTTAAGGTGGTCGCGTGCATCTTGTTGCAGACACTTTGATAACCACTGCGGGCAAAGTCCTTCTGGATGGACTTGCGCATCTCCAGCAATACACCTTGCAGATTGACCACATGCCCTGGCTCGATCGGCGTGCCCGTCAGCTCCATGACCATCAGCGTCTCGCCATTTTCATCGTTCTTTATCGCGCGCTGACGGGAAACCGTTGACGGCTTGGCCGGCGTATCGGCATCCGCGACAACCTCCTCCACCTGCCAGCCGCTGGGCCAATGAATTTCGGGCTCGGCCGCCAATACAGGGGTACAACCGAAGATCAGGCAAAAGGTGGTCAACAATGGTTTGCTCAATCGGCTCATTGCAAAAAACACTCGAAGTTCAAGCCGCAAAGTTTGAGCCTGACCGTGGGCCGCTCGCAAGGCCCGCGTGAGTTTTTCATTTGGCGCGGCCGGCGCAGCTTGCGTATCATGGTTTCGCTGCACAGATCTGCCGCAAGCCAAAGGGCCGCTCAATCCACGAGCTGCGCCTGCCCCATTTTTTCTGGAGGGCCCATGAGCCTGCACGAATTGAACACCTTCCCGGGCGTCACCGCCCAACCCGACACCGCCACTTCGAACTTCGTGTTCAACCACACCATGCTGCGGGTCAAGGACATCACCAAGTCGCTGGACTTCTATACCCGCGTTCTGGGTTTCTCCCTGGTTGAGAAACGCGACTTCCCGGAAGCCGAATTCAGCCTGTACTTCCTCGCCCTGGTCGACAAGGCGCAAATCCCGGCCGATGCCGCCGCGCGCACCCAGTGGATGAAGTCTATCCCAGGCATCCTGGAACTGACCCACAACCACGGCACCGAAAACGATGCCGATTTCTCCTACCACAATGGCAATACCGACCCACGCGGCTTTGGCCATATCTGCATTTCGGTGCCGGATATCGTTGCGGCCTGTGAGCGGTTTGAAGCTTTGGGCTGTGATTTCCAGAAACGCCTGACCGATGGCCGCATGAAAAGCCTGGCGTTTATCAAGGACCCGGATGCTTACTGGGTCGAGATCATCCAGCCAGCACCGCTGTAAACGGGCACATACCCTGTAGGAGCAGGCTTGCCGGCGATTGCATCCCAGGCCAACCAGCTCCCACAAAAGCAACACCCAAAAAAAACCCATGATCGCTCATGGGTTTTTTAGTTTCAGGCCTTACGCTCGGATCAGGTGATCAAAAGCGCTCAGGGAAGCCTTGGCGCCCTCACCCACGGCAATCACGATCTGCTTGTACGGCACGGTCGTTACGTCACCGGCGGCAAATACGCCTGGCAGTGAAGTCTCGCCACGGGCATCGACAATGATCTCACCACGGGGCGACAGCTCCACGGTGCCCTTGAGCCAATCGGTGTTGGGCAGCAAACCGATCTGCACAAAGATGCCTTCCAGGTCGATGGTCTTGAACTCGCCGGTATCGCGGTCCTTGTAGGCCAGGCCGGTGACTTTCTGGCCATCACCCTTGACCTCACTGGTCAACGCGCTGGTGATCACGTCAACGTTCGGCAGGCTGTAGAGCTTGCGCTGCAATACGGCGTCGGCGCGCAACTTGCTGTCGAACTCGAGCAAGGTCACGTGGCTGACAATACCGGCCAAGTCGATAGCCGCTTCAACGCCGGAGTTACCGCCGCCAATCACCGCCACACGCTTGCCCTTGAACAGCGGACCATCGCAGTGCGGGCAGAAGCACACGCCCTTGGCCTTGTATTCCTGCTCGCCCGGCACACCCATTTCGCGCCAGCGCGCACCGGTCGCCAGGATCACGGTCTTGGACTTGAGAGTCGCGCCACTTTCAAAGCGAATTTCGTGCAGCTCGCCGGGATTCTTCGCCGGGATCAGGCTGCTGGCGCGCTGCAGGTTCATGATATCCACGTCGTACTGACGCACGTGGGCTTCCAGGGCGCTGGCCAGTTTCGGGCCTTCGGTTTCCTGCACCGAGATAAAGTTCTCGATGGACATGGTGTCCAGCACTTGCCCGCCAAAACGCTCGGCGGCCACGCCGGTACGGATGCCTTTACGCGCAGCGTAGATGGCGGCCGCAGAGCCGGCTGGGCCACCACCGACCACCAACACATCAAAAGCGTCTTTGGCGCTGATTTTCTCGGCTGCTTTTTCGATACCGCTGGTGTCGAGCTTGGCGAGGATTTCTTCCAGGCCCATGCGACCCTGGCCGAAGTTCACGCCATTGAGGTAGACGCTAGGGACCGCCATGACCTGACGCTCGTCGACTTCAGCCTGGAACAGCGCGCCGTCGATAGCAACGTGGCGGATGTTCGGGTTGAGTACGGCCATCAGGTTCAACGCCTGGACCACGTCCGGGCAGTTCTGGCAGGACAGCGAGAAGTAAGTCTCGAAGTTGAACTCACCTTTAAGGCTACGAATCTGTTCAATCACTTCGACACTGGCCTTCGAAGGGTGGCCACCGACTTGCAACAGGGCCAGCACCAACGAAGTAAATTCATGGCCCATGGGGATGCCGGCAAAACGCAGGCTGATATCGGCACCCGGGCGGTTGATGGAGAACGATGGCTTGCGCCCGTCATTACCATCGGTGTTCAGGGTAATCAGCGTAGTGAGGCTGGTTACGTCCTGCAAAAGGGCAAGCATTTCCTGGGATTTCGCACCGTCGTCTAGGGAGGCGACGATCTCGATCGGCTGGGTGACCCG
>Ga0265296_1000409_pt1 | contig 68948 bp, 50 predicted proteins | sample MunlanPumphouse1_FD_189073 | JGI IMG/M metagenome (GOLD analysis project Ga0265296, IMG submission 189073) | Groundwater microbial communities from a municipal landfill in Southern Ontario, Canada - Pumphouse #1 | ecosystem: Environmental > Aquatic > Deep subsurface > Groundwater | place...
CTGCCTTAGGCAGTGAAACGAGGACAACCAAAGTAAGATTCACCATTGCCAACCCTGGAGAAAAAATTAAACCCAATATGTACACCGACGTGGAGATAAAGATTTCTCTTGGCTCCAAGCTATCTATCCACGACCAGCGCCGCATCATTGCCGAACTGGATGCCCTGCAATTAGAAGTGAACATGCTCAAAAGTTTACAATCCGGGACCGCTGCTGAACTTGATGCCCTCCTGCCCGCCATCCTCGACCGTGCCTTCAAAGGAGAACTGTGACTTCAAAATAATCAATAAGAGATTTCAATGTGAAAATTAGCCAACTCGCATCCAAAAATAACCTTCAATTAGCTTGGAGGCGAATCACTACGGGCGGAAATAATCAATATAAACGTTTTTTCCGCCAGCTCTATTATACTTACGAAGTTGCTCTTCGTGACAACTTAGATGACCTTCGTCAGCGCCTCATAGGAGGTACGTTTGAGCCCCGGGAGCCAGAACGTATTTATTTGCCAAAGAAATCCGGTCTCCATAGGCCGATAAGCCTTCTTCATATCGAAGACCAAATTGTTCTACAAGCATTCGCCAACCTTGCTGCAAAACGCCTACACAAGAAAAGAGCACCACTGCAATTTAAGATTATTTTCAGCAACATCCTCCAGAAGGATAACAGCATTTTCTTCTTCAAGCACTGGCAGGAGACGTACGCGGCATTCCAAAGAAAGATTAAGAAAGACTACGAGGCCGGCCTGAGGTGGGTCGCAGACTTTGATTTAGCCGCATTTTACGACACCATATCTCATGAATTACTTTTAAAAACAATTTACCCAAGAACATGGACAAGCGATGACTGTAAATTGATTTGCCGTTGTTTACGTACATGGAGTTCGGAGAGGTCTGCATCATCCCACGAGCACGGCATTCCACAAGGGCCAATTGCATCGGATTTTTTGGCTGAGTGTTTCTTGTTACCGGTCGACCTTGCTCTTCAGCGTTATGATGGTTACACAAGGTATGTCGACGACATGCGACTGCTTGGTCGTACCCGAGACGAAGTGCGCGCAGCGGTAATTCAGCTCGAACGCCTTTGTTGGCGACGTGGTCTCATTCCACAGTCCGGTAAGTTCGCGATCAATAGAGCACACAGCATTCAGGACGCTATGGGTATGTTGCCCAGCATCGCCGATCCCCAGCACACAGATGGTTTAACCAGTATGCCGCGTGATAGAGCCCGGCGGTTGTTTCGTTCCTCTATAGAGGGTAAACCATACAAAGTTAAGGACAAGACGCGGTTGAGATATGTGCTTTTTCGCTCAGAGCCGGACCCAAAACTGCTGAACTATGTGTTGCGACTAATACCCAACCATCCCGAACATGTGGATGCATTCTTTAGCTATATTGGCGATTTCGACTTTCGAAAACCTATTCTCCGGTTGTGCCTCGACATTATTAAAAATAATCCCTATCCCTATGTTCGAGGGGAGGCATGGCATGTCCTGGCACGTTATCTTCAGGTACAAGGTGCTCTTAATGAGGTAAACATAGAAGAACTTAAGAAAAGGGCCATCGAAATAGCAAGGTCAAGATACGATGAGTACTTTATGGAAAAGTGGGGTGCCTGTCATTTCCTTACTGTATTAGAGAAGATCGATGGCCGCAGATTTAGCAGATTTTTGAATTATCAATCACCATTATTACAAGCGTTGTTGGCGCCTGTTCTTCCTGACGCAGCATTTACATCTGGCGAAGCCGCAGGCAGATAAATATCTCCGCAGAACCGCTTTCGAACCGGGATTGTCCATCTGTGGAAGGCTTCATAGCCTTGAGTTGAATCCACAATCGTTTGGGATCAACAATTCCGATCTTCCTTCACAAGTGCGCAATACTCTTTGTCAGCTCGGTGTGCTTCCATCTCGTGGAACACCAATTGATCCGATCTCTGAGATCCTTCGGGCAAAATATAACCTGGCTCCTTCAACATCTTGGCTTAATTTGCTTGGTAATGAATACATACATGCACTTGGTCTATTAAAACAAGCTGAAGCAACGTTCAACAGCGGACCTTCGTTCTGGCTGATCAGTCAAAATTCATTTAATCATACTATATTTCTTGCACTTCAGCGGCATTTTAGCACTATAGGTCACCCTGCGAAATGCACGACAATGGGAAGAAACAATCAACTCGTCGATTTCGGTGTGATGCTCGACCCGAATGGCCCATTCTCGCAACAATGCCCAGTGGTAGCCGACTGCTTCAGGGAGACGAACGACAGGCGGAACCACTTGCCAGTATCGCATCCTTACGAAAAGAAGACGGCTGTGCGCTGTACATATTTGAAGGCACAGGAGCGAAACCGATTTGTTAACCGGCTCTCGGCAGCCTATCGGGCATTTATTGTCTTGATGCCATAATGCAGATAAACTAAGTAGTCGGTTTTGTTCTTCGTCATTCGGATTGTTATATAAGGGGCTAAGATAGAAAAGACACGGATATCTACCCATGCAAGCAACCAAGTTTGTAATTTTGGAATAAATCTATGAATGACGACCCTAATAATCCCGATATTCCCTTTTATCCCGGCGATTGGGTGATTGACCGAAACAATCCGGGGCAACCTGGCCAATACACGGGGAATTGGCGCAAGGCAGGTCCGCACGTTATGGTGCAGCTATCCTATCCGGGAGGCGGCGCCAGTTACCGTCCCTTGGCCTGCTTGGAGAAAATGACGCAAAATTCTGCCGCTTCCATAGAAGAACGATTGCGGGCAGGACATTTCGGGAAGCTGCGTGATCTTCAGCGGTTGATTACCTATGAAAAGCTCAAGGGTACACTTCACGAGGTGATCTACTCGATGGAGGCGGCGCAAATCGATTTTTACCCCTACCAGTTCAAGCCTGTTCTCAAATTCATCAACTCGCCTACCGAGCGGCTCATCATTGCTGACGAGGTGGGGCTGGGAAAGACCATCGAGTCCGCACTGATCTGGATGGAACTGCAGGCACGGCGTCAGGCGCAGAGACTGCTGGTAGTTTGCCCCAAGATACTGGCGGAGAAATGGCGCGAGGAACTCCGGAGCAAGTTTATCTTCGACGCACGTGTGGTTGACTTTGCGGAGTTGGAGAAGGAGATCGCTGAACTCAAGAATACCGGTCCAAGCCATGCATTCGTCCTGATCGCCACCTACACAGGCCTACGCCCACCGAAGGCCGAACTGCGCCTGCTGGATGAGCCGCCAGACATTGAACCCCCCGGCGCCCCGAAAACCAGATTCCTTCGCGAACTGCACCACTGGCCCTTGGGTTATGATCCCTTCGATCTGGTTATCTTTGACGAGGCTCACTACATGCGGAACCCGGCGACGACAACCTTTCATCTCGGCGAGGGGCTTGCCGCCAATGCCGGGGCGGTTCTGTGCGTTTCAGCCACGCCGGTCAACAACAGCAACACCGACCTGCACAGCTTGCTGCGCCTGACGGACGAAAGCTTTTTCGAGACACAGGGATTGTTTGAAGAACTGCTTGAAGCCAACCGGCCTGCGGTTCACGCCGTCAACGCACTGTCCCGCACCCCGGTGGACATGGCCTTGCTGGGGTCGGCAGTCGAAGGTATGGGTGCCAGCCGCTTCATCAGCCAATCGCCTTTGTTTAAGCAGTTCCTGGAGAAATTGGAGCAATTGGACCCTGGCGACAAGGCGCAGCTTGCCAAGTGTCATGACCTTGCGGAGAAGCTGAACCTACTGGGCGGTTATGTAAATCGTACGCGCCGGGTTCAGGTGAAGGAGAACCGCCCCCTACGTGACCCACTGGTTCTGCTCGTCGAGTATTGTCCGGAGGAGATGCAGCTTTACCGGGCCATCATCCAGATTGTCCGGCGCAGGTGCCGCTTGGACAGCCGGCCATTCCACGTCTTTCAAGTGATCGGGTTACAACTCCGGGCCGCAAGTTGTCTGCCGGCGCTCGCCCAGGAAATTCGAGATGGTCGATTCGGTGACCCCGCAGATCTTTTTGGCGAGGCAATGGGCGAGGAGGTGTTTGACGGGCTTTTCGACGAGGATCCCAGCGAGGAACTGGGCGAGACGGATATTGCCCGGCTGCTGTCCCATGATTTCGAAAAAAACGACAGCAAGTATCGTGAGCTGCGAAGGCTTCTGGTCGAGATATTGCCCGATGAAAAGGTGATCATCTTTGCATACTATAGACCGACACTCGCCTACCTGAGACGCCGCCTCATGGCGGACGGTATAAACGTAGCAGTGATTCACGGTGGCGTTCCGAACGATCAGCGGTGGGAGGAAATCGAACGATTCAGGGACCCACGGGGTCCGCGGGTACTCCTGTCTTCCGAGGTCGGTAGTGAGGGTATTGACCTGCAATTTTGCCGGGTCATGGCGAATTATGATCTGCCCTGGAATCCGATGCGTATCGAGCAGCGCATCGGCCGCATCGATCGTGTGGGCCAGCAGGCGAAGCGCCTCTCTATCGTCAATTTCAAGGTTCGGGACACCATCGAGGAACGCCTTTACGACCGGCTGCACTCGAAGCTTGCACGTTTCGCAAATAGTTTGGGAGACCTGGAAGCCGTAATCGGAAAGGAAGTGCAGAACCTTACGGTCGATCTGCTCAGCAACGAACTGACGGCAGAGGAAGAGAACAGGCGGATGGAGCAATCTGAACAAGTAATCGAAAATCAGTTGCTTCAGATTCAGGTGCTGGAGGAATCGGGCGATGCGCTCATTGCCTTGTCGGACTATGTGCAGAGCAAAATTGAGGAAGATAGGGAAAAGGGTCGCTATCTTCAACCCGACGAACTGGAGAATTACCTGGCTGATTTCTTCGAGCGCGAATTTCAGGGTTGCGAGATCAACTATAATACGCCCTTCGACGGTTGCCTCCGGATATGGCTGACCCATGAGGCCAAATTTTCGCTATCCAACTTCATCCGGGACGACCGATCCCTGAGTGCACGTCCGCTTCGGCAAAGAGAGTTCAATATCACCTTCCGGCGTGAAGTGCTCCAACGCCTCCCGGCCAGCCAGAAGCGAATGGTCCATTTCACCAACCACATATCGCCATTGATCCGCTGGATCACTCAGATCAACCGGGAGAGGGCGCACAGTTTTTTCGACGTGTCTGCCCTCCTGATCACACATCCCGACCTGCCTCCGGGTGACTATTGCTACCGTATCGAGCGGTGGAAACTGCAGGGCCTTTCGGTTCGGGAAACACTCGCCTACGGGATCCGGTCGCTGATAGATGGAAGGAGTTACACAATGGACGAGTCAGAGACCATTGTCCAGTATCTCCTGCGCCGGGGTGGTGACTGGGATTATGTAGATTGCGACAGGACCGCTCTGCTCCCTGCCCATAAAGGGTTGGAGGCTGATCTGGCTGCGAGTTTCTCCTCTGCAGTTGAGGATTTCGAAGTGGTGAATGATACTTCATATCAGATCAAAGTCCAGCGAGTGCAGGGCTTTTTTGACCGGCGCATCGCTCAGCATGAACAGCGGATTCGTACTTTACGCGAGACAGGAAAGGATCAAATGATCCCCGCGGCTGCGGGTCTTCTCCGGACGGCTGAAAAAAACAAGGAGCAGCGCCTTAACGAATTGAAAGAAAAGGTGCAGCTTGACATGGAACAGGCGCAAGTGGCTGCGGGTGTCTTTCGCGTTACCGGTGCGTAACAAGTATAGCGGAGAGTGTGAGCCATAATGAAATTCTCGACATTGATCCAGAATCTCAAAAAGAAACTTTTTGGAAAAGAGCCTCGACAACCGGATACCCAGCCGATCCAGCCCTTTCCTTTGGCGAAAGATTCTGTCCCCGGAATTTCAGATTCGATCACTGTCCCTCCTACAACACGTCAGCCATATTTCATCCAGATCGGGTTTGATTTCGGCACCTCGTATTCCAAGTGCGTCTGCCGGGACATGATGACGGACAAGGCATGGGTGCATATTCCCAACAAATGTGCAGGGCAGGAGCTACCTTTCCTGATCCCCAGTGCCCTTCTCCTAAAAGACAGGAGAATCGGGGCGGTTGATAATCCCGAATATCACTATCCTGAAAATGGTCTATATCACCTGAAACATGCGCTGGTAAAAATAGCACTGCGTCAGTGGGATGACCCTGTACTTGCTCCATATCGAAGCGCTGTTGGATCTGCGGAATCAGAAAAGTTACGCGGCTTTGTAGAAACCTGCGCGGTCTATTTCCTGGCTGGCGCTCTCGGAGAGGTACGTGCGCAGATACGAAGGCGATTGCCGGAGTTCGGTTCTCTTCCAGAAGATTACATGGCCGTGAACCTTGCCGTGCCTGTAGCAGATGCCGAGCGGCAGGAAGTCAACGCATATTATCACCGGATTCTGTGCGAAGCATGGGGGCTCGCTGATAAGCTCGCTGGCCATCCTTCGATGCGTTTGAGCGAGTTGGAGTCTTTACGGAAGGAAAACCACGATGATTGGGTTCAGTCCGCGGGTGAATCCTGCTTCATCTATCCTGAAGTGAGTGCAAATGTGCAGGGTTTTGTTCGTTCCCGTGTTTCCAGCGAGGGTATCTACCTGTTTTCCGATACTGGAGCGAGTACGGTGGATCAAGGCATCTTCATTTTCATGAGGCGGAACGAAGGTGAGTACCTCACTTACCTCCACGGAACTGTGTTGCCATTGGGATCAAGCCAAATTGAGCACAAAGCTGCCATGAACTCCGGTAAAATGGATTGGCAATCTTTAGAAAAATGGCGAGAAATTAAGGAACAGGGAGGTTCCGCGCCTGAGTTAAGAAAAGCACGAGAGTGGATTGCAGAAAGATTGATTCGAGGAACTGAAGCTACCCTCGCCTTTGCGAAGAACAAGTTGTTCGTCAAAGACCAACTAAACGACACCAGAGTCATTTTCGGAGGCGGCGGGCATTGCGAATATCCTTACAAAGCTGCTGTGATGAGTCCATTTTCCGGACAATTGTTTCGCCAATCCATCAAGCCGGACGTGGTTGGACTTCCTTTACCCCATGATCTGGAACTCAAGGACACCGAAACGCGATGGATACGCCGGCTTTCCGTGGCCTATGGTCTCTCATTTGAGAAAAGCGAACTTGCAGGTTTTACCTACCCCAAAGACGTTTCGACGCCAACACCTGACCAGATCTAGCCCCGACGCAAAAAAATTCCTGACGCACCAAGCAAGGATGAATGTTGACCTTAGACTTGGTGTTGAATCGGCTGGCATAGCAGGATAAAAAGCACGTCATTGACTATCGCCCCCAATTTGTTGAAAAGATGGGTATCCTATGGTAATAATCATTATGTTTCTAAAACGAAATCTGTGGACTCGTAGGCGTTAATAACCAGCAAATTTCATTTTTTCTGCCATCGCGCTGGCGCATTGCGGGTAGAAAGTCGCTATACAAGCTCATCGGTCGCGAATCTCGACTTCAATAAATAATCGATAACCTCTCGGTAGAATCAGTGGCGTGGATAAGTAGGTGTACCCTATAAGCAGGGTAGGACTTGTTTTGACGGCATCTGTCAAGTAAGTAAAATATAGGTCAGGCTTAGCTTTTTAAATTCCCTTCCCAGCCAGTTGTTCCCATTTGAGAGGAGTTATTCTATTTTCCAACTTGTGCCGGTCGGGCTGTCTTTGAGACTTACTCCTTTTTCAGTAAGGAGATTTCTGATCTCATCGGCTTTTCCCCAATCTTTGGCCGCTCTTGCTGCTCGTCTTTCTTCAATCAAATGTTCAATTTCTTCAACATCCAGGCCCAGCGTTTTAACCTTTTGCTCTTTGTCCTGTCGGAAATACTTGTCCGGTTCATCCAGGAATAACCCTAATACCATGCCGATTTCTTCAAAATATTTTTCTGCGTTATGGAGTACGAAAAGTGACTCAGGGCAGATGGTAAACTGTTCATCTGCGATGTAACCATTGATGATCCTTACGGCATCAAAGATGTAACCAATAGCCCTTGCCGTGTTGAAATCATCATCCATAGCCTCAACAAATCTTCCGGGGAGTACGGCGAGCCTGTCGTATGCATCTTTATGTATCCCACGGAGTTTCTCAACAGATATCTGAGAATAATCTGTCTTGCTTTCCAGGATATCCTTGATTTTTTTCAGGGCGGTATAGAATCTTTCCATACCCAGCTTCGCCTCGTCGAGGGAATCATCTGAAAAGTCTATGGGACCTTTGTAATGGCTGGTGAGCATGAAAAGTCTCAATACCTCAGGCGGATAGTTTTTTAACATATCCTTTACAGTGAAGGTGTTGCCGATGGATTTCGACATCTTTTCACCTTTTATCCTGACAAAGCCATTGTGTATCCAGAAATTGGCCATGGGCTTGCCGGAAGCGCTTTCCGACTGGGCGATCTCGTTTTCATGATGGGGAAAGATCAGATCCTCACCCCCGCCATGAATGTCAAAGGTATCTCCTAAAAATCTTTGACTCATGACGGAACATTCTATATGCCATCCCGGTCTGCCTCGTCCCCAGGGACTATCCCACCACGGTTCTCCTTCTTTGCTTGCCTTCCAGAGAGCAAAATCAAAGGGGTTTCTCTTACTCTCGTTCACCTCTACCCTGGCTCCGACCAGCAAATCTTTCAGGTCTCTGCCGGAAAGATTTCCATACTCTTTCCATTTTTCTACTGCGAAGTAGACATCACCGTCTGCTTCATAGGCCAGGTTCTTTTTTACAAGAATGTCGATATGATTGATCATGCCATCAATATGTTCCGTGGCTCTGGGACTTATGGTAGGTCTTTCCACACCGAGAGCATCCATATCTTCATTATATGTCTCGATATATCTGTCTGCGATTGTAGCGATGTCAACGCCTTCAGAATTTGCCCTTTTGATGATCTTGTCATCCAGGTCGGTAAAATTTTTTACAAAGGTGACTTCATAACCACGATATTGCAGGTATTTTCTAATGACATCAAAGACTATTGCTGAACGGGCATGGCCTGCATGGCAGACATCGTAGGCGGTAATGCCGCAGACGTAGATGCCGACCTTTCCTTCCCTCAGGGGCTTAAAAACCTCTTTTTTTCTTGTACGGGTATTGTGTATTTTTAAGGACATTGAACCCTCCGGTGGGGAGGTCTACGGGAACAGCGGCAGCATATCCAGACCGGTTTCTTCGCTTATGCCGCACATGAGGTTCATATTCTGAATGGCCTGACCGGATGCGCCCTTTATGAGATTATCGATGGTGGATATGATGATAACCCTGTTTGTTCTCTTATCGACAGCGATTCCTAAATCACAGTAGTTGGAGCCGCGAACGGAAGAAACATTGGGTAATGTCCCCTCTTTGTAAACCCTGACGAACTTTTCATCCCGGTAGAATGTCCGGTAGAGGTCGATCAAATCGGCTGCGGTCACATCTTTTTGAAGCTTTGCGTATATTGTGCTCAGGATACCTCTGGTGATGGGCAGCAGATGAGGAGTAAAGGAAATTCTTACATCATGTCCGGCAAGCAGGGAAAGCTCCTGTTCCATCTCAGGTGTGTGGCGGTGCTGGCCGATTTTATAGGCCTTAAACCCCTCTTCTATCTCGCAAAAGAGTGAACTGATCTGTGGTTCCCGTCCCGCTCCACTGGCCCCTGATTTTGAGTCAACAATAATAGATGTGCTGTCAATCAATCTTTCTTTCAGCACCGGGGCAAGACCGAGGATAACACTGGTTGGATAACATCCTGGATTAGCAACAAAGGTGGCTTTCTTAACGGTATTTCTGTACAGCTCCGGGATGCCGTAGACCGCCTGGCTGATAATATCCTGCGCCGTATGTCTGCCGTACCATTGTTCATAGGAACTTATATCCCGCAGGCGGAAATCCGCGCTGAGATCAACAACTTTTTTCCCGGTTTTCACAAAGAGGGGGGCGATTTTCATCGAGACGCCATGGGGAAGAGCTAAGAAGATAACGTCGGCAACGCCGGCTAAATATTCAGGAGACGCATCGGTGAAGGTCAAATCGGTTAGTCCGGCAAATATGGGATAAACATCAGAGACAGGAACTCCTTTGAATCTTCTCGATGTCAGGGCTACAACCTCTGCCTCCGGATGGCGGAGGAGAAGCCGTAAAAGTTCCTGCCCCGTGTATCCGCTTGCCCCATATATTCCGATCTTTAACATAATTATTTTAAGTTGGAGTGACTACTACGAGCTCAGGAGTCAGAAACATGCCTTCTTTATGCTGCGAGAATTTTTTGAGGATTTCTCAGAAGTCAGAAGCCGAAAACGTTCCAAACATTTTTTAAAATTGGTTTTAAATTTACGATGCAAAACTTACGATATGCAAACTGCTCATTATCGTTTGGAAAACTGGAACCGTTTTCTCGCTCCGGGTTGCCCGTATTTTTTTCTTTCCTTGATTCGTGAATCTCTTACCAGAAATCCTGCCTTTTTGAGAACTGGCCTGAGTTCCAAATCGTATCCCACAAGGGCTTTGGATATCCCGTGTTTAATCGCACCCGCCTGCCCGGTATCGCCACCTCCACAGACATTAATATAAAAATCAAACTTCCCCCTTTTCCCGGTAATATCAAGGGGCTGCTGGATGAGCATTTTAATGCTCTCCCTTGTAAAATAATCATCAAAGTTTCTCTTATTTACCGTAATGAGACCAGAGCCCTCTTGCATGTACACCCTGGCGATGGCGCACTTTCTCTTTCCTGTGGCATATAAGCGTTTCTCTGTCATAACCATCTCCAAAAATTAGTTATCTAAGTCGTCCAACACAGATTTATAGTTCGAGGATCTGCGGACATTGTGCCTGGTGACGACATTGATCACCGGCCGCATAAATTTTGAGCTTTTTAAGCATCTTCCTCCCCATGGAGTTCTTGGGAAGCATTCCTTTGACCGCATGGCGCAGAATGTTTGTTGGCTTGGTCTGCCGCATCTTTTCCGCAGACGTTTCTTTCAACCCCCCGGGATAGCCGGAATGATGGTAGTAGAACTTGTCCGTTAATTTTTTACCGGTTAGGATAAGTTTCCCCGCATTGACGACGATAATAAAATCTCCGGTATCCATGTGGGGTGTATAGATGGGTTTGTGCTTGCCTCGTAACCGTCTTGCTATTTCAGTGGCGAGCCTTCCTAAAACCTTACCCTCGGCATCAATGAGATACCAATCTCTGCGAATGTCCTTTTCTTTTGCACTATATGTTTTCATATGACCACCAATATTTCCAGAAATTTAAATGGAAAGTCTATATTAATTATATGATGCTTGTCAAGGAAAAACCATCCATATATGTTGCTATCTTCCACTTCCACCAAAACCGTACAGTGAAAAAGACATCATAAACCGCCGGTCATTTTCATTGTCGGAATAGCTGAACTCAATGTTCCAGCACTGTCTGCGATAATTGAAGCCGTAGGTCTTTTCGATGTATTTAGCATCAAAATTATTTTTTCTCACTAAGTATGTCATGCCCAGAGAATTCGTTATCAGAGCCTTCAGATAAAGATTGATCTCTTCCACAGCATCCTGTGTGTAACGGTATCCCAGAATAGCCGAGTCACCTCGCCGATCTTTAAGATCCAAATCATAATTAGTCTGTTTCCAATCTCCCGAATTAACACTGAATATGTTACGTCCCCGCAAGGAAATATAATCTAAAGGCATACAATCAAATTCCACGTTAAGATCGCCAAAGGGTCTTCTCTCTTCTTCCGGACTTATCACTTCCCGTCTTGCTTCCGTGATGTCATAGGTCTGGGCCAGTTTGAGGCGTAGAAGTTCCCGGTAACTTATCTTTCCGTTTTCTCCCTTTATCTTTGCTGTAAAAGTGTTAATCAGGGCATAGCCTAAATTGTTTTCTTCGTTAGTTTCGGTCACAAAAGCGGGATGGTTATCCTGATCAATATGAGCCACATAGGAATAAGTCAATTCCGGTTTTATGTCGTGTCTTATTTTTTCTATTGTCTTGCCGCCCACATCAAAGATGCGATGTATTCCGGTGGTGAGGGTCACACCGGCGTTGTATATTTTATAGCTGCCGTGATCATCACTATTATTATCATTTTCAGAGTTGTTGTCATCCCGGCTCCAAAACGTTCCTTTTACCCCCATTTCCGGTATTAGCTGGAGATATTCTCCCAGGTTAAAGGGGAGGGAGAGGGTCGGCTGAATATCGTAGAGGTGTCCTTTTTCTCCCTCAGTCCGGTAATAGTAGTCATAGGAAGTATCGAGTTCAAAATTAAGAGAGGTGCCGAAAAGTGGTTGTTTTATACCGGTGAGCCGGATTTCGGGATATTTTTGCCATGTTGAATCGTTTGAGGCGCTTCTGAAATCATCGGTGTAACTTACGAGACTTGTAAGGTTATACAGCTTCCAGTTCTTGACCAGGCGCGCTGTTGAATTCAGCGATCCAAGAGATTCATCACCTACAAAGGGGACTCTTTTGAAACGCTCTGTTTCATTTTGCGAATAGTTGTCAAGATAATAATTAGATGAAGAAAAATCCTTAAAATACCAATTATCGGAAACCTTAGCAATATCAAGCCTTAGATAGAAATCTTGACTGAAAAAAGTTTCATGGTTTAAATAAAATGACCACCTTTTCTGGTCAGATGTCCAATCTCTGCTGATGTTCCCCCATGTTTCAGCTACTTGTTTGGTGTCATTCAGGAAATCACCATAAAAGGTGCCGAATGAGTTTTTACCCATAATATAACGGAGTTCTACCCCCTCTTTCCATCCCCTCTTCTCCATATAACGCTGATAGAAGGTTGCGTCTTTGTTCTCCGAAATTGCCCAGTAAAAAGGGATCTCGATGTCCAGGCCATGCCTGTCCCTGGAGTAAGCAATTTTGGGGGAAAGAAAACCGGATTGTCGGGTTGTTTTTGCGGGAAATATCATGTAGGGAAGGTAAAAGATCGGGATATCTTTTATGAGGAACTTACCGTGTTTCAAGGTGCCATAACCATCAATTGTCACGTTTAGCTCCTTGGCCGTAAATTGCCAATCCGGTGAATCTCCGTCGCAGGTAGTTACTGCAGCCTCTTTTATATGGTAGGTATCTTCGGATTTCCTCTCTATTTTTTTGCCGCTAATATAGAAATGATTCCTGTCGATGAACAATTTTCCCGTGTAAACAATTCCTGTCTTGGTAGCGATGTCGAATATTATTTCATCACCCTCAAGAATATCACCTTCAGTCTTCATTAGAACATGTCCCTGGGCCAAGGCGCTATTTGTGGTCTTATTTAGTACTACGGAATCTGCCGTCAGGATGCCTTCGGTAAAAGTGATGACCACGTTACCCTCTGCATGATAGGTGTCTTCATCTCTGTCATAGGTGATGCTTTTGGCCTCAATATCAACAGGTCCTTTTGGGGCCTCGTTCTTCTCCATGGCGAATGAGATATAAGGGAAAAGAAATGAAATAAACAGGAGCGAAAGGTATAACCCTTTATATAATCCTGCCCTGAAACCGGTGATAAGGAATGCCTTCTTCAGAATGAGATCCGGACAATAGTAAAGGCTTCTACTTTTTTGGATTGGAACCACGGCGCTTACCTCAAGATTCTAGTAAATACCTGTTTTATCTCTCCTATAAGGTAAATTGAACCTGTGGCACAGATTAGATCCTCTTTATCAGCCACGGCCAGAGCTCGCTGAAGTGCCTCAGATGGTTTCTCAACAATCTCTACCTGGTTTTTGTACTGTTTTACAACCGCAGCGACTTCTTGGGGGGGGACGGCCCTGTCTATATTCGGTCTTGTGATAATAAGTTTGTCTGCAAGGAAGACCAGTTTTTTCAGCATGGCTCTGTAGTCTTTATCGTTGAGTGCTCCGAAAATGAGGATCAAATTTTTATAGGAAAATGATTCTCTTAAGGCGCGGCAGAGGACGGAGACCCCCGCTGGATTATGCGCTCCATCGACAATCAACATTGGTGCATGCTGAAGTATCTCCAATCGTCCTTCCCACAGGGTATTCTGCATGCCTCTGGCGATGGCATTTTCATCAACAGAAAAACCTCTTGCTGCTATAAGCTCAAGGGTACCAAGAGCCAGGGCGGCATTGTCCATCTGATGCTTTCCGATCAGGGGACAGGAGAGGTTATGGTAAGTCCTTGCTGTTCCCCGGTATGAAAAAGTATGGTTACAATACTTCCTGATTTTTATGTCTCTTCCAAGTAAGTATAGCTTTGCCTTCCTCTTACAACAGATATCCTCTAGGACCTTAATGACCGATTTTTGTTTTGCCGCGCTGATGCACAATCCACCATCCTTGATGATACCGGCCTTTTCATAGGCGATGTCTTTCAGATTATTTCCCAGATATTCCCTGTGCTCCAGAGAGATATTGGATATGACGGATACCGCCGGTATAACCATGTTAGTCGCATCCAGCCTTCCACCCATGCCTACTTCCAGAACAGCTATATCCACATTTTCCCGATAAAAATAGAGGAAGGCCACCGCTGTGAGAAATTCAAAGTAGGTTACATCTCCCGGGAGATTTTTTTTCACTTCATCTATTATTTCTCCCATTGTTTCCCGGGAGATCATATTGTCGTTGATCCTTATCCGCTCTCTCACATCTATCAGGTGAGGAGATGTGTAAAGACCGACTCTAAACCCTCCCTGACGCAAAATCGAGGCCGTCATCGCCGCAATGGAGCCTTTGCCATTTGTTCCAGCGATTAAAATGGTTTCATATTTTCGCTGGGGATTATTCAATCTTTCGAGAAGTCGGGAAATGGGGCCAAGGCCCAGACGGATAACTGTGCTGCTTAGTCCAGAGAGATATTCAAGGCTTTCTTGAGGTGTCATCTAATTTATGTAAGGTATATTGTTCATTAAAATATGATCAATTTAGTGTCTGGCAATAATATTGAAGTTTAACGGTCCGTTAATTTTTCTTTCACTTCCTGGAACCAAGTTTATATATCTTTTGTAGTATTATATGTCAATGCATTTCGGTAAACCACTGCAAACGGCCGAATTATTACGGAAACCAAGACCATACTTCGATCGTGATAAAACGAACAGTCGGCTTTGTAAAGGCGATAATTAGAGGTTCCCGGTTCCTCTCAATTTTAGCTTCACCTGTCATGTAAGGTCTGAGTTCCATTTTGGGGAGAGAGCCGCCTGGTGGTGGATCATGATATTGGCCCTGAATCTCAATAACGCCATGAAACTGCCGGCTTTGGGGAAGTTGTAGACGTCCAAAAGGATGAAGGCGATCAGATTCACTCATTAATATACCGGGGCGGATTGCGTTCATTTTACACTTTACAGACCATAGAAATGGCACCATTGGAGCGAGATATAACCACATAGCTCTTCTTAAGGCAAAATGACCCGGGGTACAGGCAACAAATACTACTGAAAAGCGGAAAAAGCAGCCTACGCAAAATTTGGTGGTGAATTTGGGGGGCCAATATTCCATTGACACACAAGGTCGTTCTTCGTATACTCCCGCCGTGAAAACGTAATATCTTATCAATTTCAATTCAATGCACCGTCGCTGAGGGTACCCCCGGCCGTTTGCCACACACAAGTCAGTTGCCAGATCAAAAAAAATGGGCCGCCCAAGAGGCAGCCCCTGATTCTGTATTCATCTGTGGAGTTAGCGGGCAGTGAACTCTCCGCTCTCAATGATTCGGACCGGAATCCCTTCCAAACTTGCCGGTATCCTTTTAAGCGATTGGGAAGAGAGGTTTTTCTCGGTGTGGACGATAAACCCAAGGTCTTTCCCATCTGCTGTCTGGCCGATGCCTATCCCCACAACTCCGCGGATTTGCAGGAGTTTACCTTCGTGTCTGGTCTGGATCTCCGCGAGGGGAGCGACCTGCGGATCAGCATCAGGTCCCTGGATCTCCTCCTCCATGCTGTTTTCCTCCGTAGCAGCGGCAATCGTGGCATGAATGGATACGCCGAGTTGGGAAAGCACGTAAGCAATGGGATTTCCGATGGTGCCCTTACTGCTGCCGGCAAAGAGCAGTGCTACCGGTTTTTTCGTTGCCGCATCCAAGATCACTGAGCCGGAGTCTCCGGAGTCTGAAAAAGTGCCCGGGGTGATGGACACCTGTTTCTTGAACGTCGCAGTCCCGCAAGAAGAGCCGTAATTGACTCTGACCGTCATGTTTACCGCTACAATCGTTCCGGTGGTGACCCCGGTCGTTCTGCCACTTTTTATAACTCCCATACCCACAGCCGCTGTGCCAGCCGTTGAAGCAGGCGCGCCAATGCCCAGAATCGTCGTGCCCGACAGAGTCAGGTCAGTCTCTGAAATGGCGGCATCCACCGTGTTAAACTTAAGGCGCTTGAAACTTAGGGGCACATAGCCTGCGCGGCCACTCCCACCTTATAATTGAGGTCGTTTCCAGGGTCATTGCCGATGTCGAGGGTGCCGGGCTGGAGAGTCCATGTTTGTCCCAGTACGGCAGTGTTGGGGCAGAGATTCGGGCCCTTCGAGCCCAACACATGGTTGTTACTCAGAATGTACAATATACTAGGATCGCTGGTTTTGTGGACCAGCATGCCGGCCGTGCCCGCATAGGTATAGGGCAGGCTCGGGGTGTTGCCCACCGATACTCCCATAGGAATGGGTCTGGGAAACCAGTCCGTAGGAGCCGTGGCGGCCGCCGCCGATGCTGCGATACAAACTGCCGCGATGGCAACAAGCATTCGCCACTTCCAAACGTTTATTCTCGTCATGTGCTTCCTCCTTTTTTAAATTCTTTTTGAAGTTGCTTATCAACAGGCTTTACGCATTAAATTAGACCGTAGGTGTGTGTCGTGAAAATGAGTATACTATAAAAAATTCTTGGAACTTGCCGACTTTTCGGCATACATGGAAGTTGCAAAAACCATGAAAGCAGATTAGTTAGAGAATCCGGCTAAACTTATTGAAGTTGATTAATAAATAACATAATCAAGTCCCGCATTTTCTGTCCCGATTGAGTTTCAAGCGAGCCAATAGTGTGGGCACCAAGAAGTACTTCTTGCAGCTTAAGGCGGCCATTACAGTTATTCCAGGTAGCTATGACCCCATTGCTTATACCGTCTGCAAGGACAGGCGCTTCATTACACATAAGGGGACTGCGAATCAATTGTTGACTACTCCATTCGCCTATGAATATTGTTGATATTGGGTCCACATAGGCTGGCGAATTTGTCGAATTTATCATAGAAGGTGAGAGTGTCCACGTTGGCTTATCCCAATTACCGGCAACCTGCAGTACATTGTCCTGTCCGCCTACAATACCATAATAAGGCTTGGTTATCCCGGGTTTGCAAGGTGTAGAACCCGAAGGAAGATAATAACTCGACGCAGGACCCGACAAGGAAATATATGCCTTGAAAGTGTCAGGAGACTCGCACCAGAATCTGTTAACCATCATGCCTCCGTTCGAGTGGCCTGCGAGATATATGTCGGAGATGCCGTATTGGCTCTTGATATAACCGGCGAGCGACTGCAGAAAGGCGGTGTCATCCTCACCAGACACCATTACATGGTTATCCCAGGTGTAGGCTGATGGCGCCGCTGGAATTGCTTGTCCCTGGGGGAACACGGCAAGAATCTTGTTTGTATTTAACCAAGCCCAGTTAACACTCGCGGTTGTCGGCGGCTCGTCAACCAGGTTAAGCCCCAGTTCAAATGCGAATTCATATTTCAGCCCGCCGCCTCCATGCAGAAACACAACAGCCTTGTTTGCAGCAGAGGTATTATAAATATCAATCTGATGAGGAAATCCGGCCAATTTCAGATCGCTTTCCACTTTAACTGCTGGCGTGGGCGGATTGGTAGTCACCGAGCTTTCTCCTCCGCCGCCACACGATACAATAAATATGATGAGAAAAAACAGGATGAAGCTTATTTTAGAATATTTCACTGTCGTATATCCCCCTTCTTTACATAACACTATACATTCTCATAGAGAATTATGTTCCCAATGATGCCCTCTGTGCCAATATAAGTGAGACACTTCCCCCCCCCCAATAGTTTAGCTGATCTTTGACACTTGCCAAAAATAGTACTGTTATTGTAGGTAGATAAGTGCCATGAAAAAGTTCTTGGCACCACAAATCGTTTTTTGAAAACAGATCATAATTATGTTGCCTCCCGGATCGTCGGCGGGATGGCAACACCGACCGACTGGAAAACCTTACCATAAGTGCCGAGACATTCAGTGCGGATAACCATGGTTCTGCCGCTATCTTCAATCTCAATCTCCTGCAGGGATTTCAGATTCATCACCGGAACAAGCGACGTCACATCCGTCGCGTTCCCCGGCCACATTTCACAACACACCGGTCTGCCGTGATCGTCCAGGACGACCCCTACGACCATTTACTTCAGGTCGGTGCGATGATCTTTAGTGTGCCCCAGCTCTCCGATGGTCCCCCCTCCTTTCCCCTCAAAGTAAAGGGAAGTGGTGTCGAAAACCCCCCAGTCCATTCCGGTAAAAAGATCCCGGTGTTCCTGAAACAAGTCTTCCTCAATGAGATCCTTTGTGCAGCGTGGGGCAAAGGGAGTACGATCCTGCTTCTTCTCAAGCTCCTCCCCAAGAAAGGCCATTGCCCGGTAAAGGTGATGCAGGGTCAACCCATTCCGCCGATTCCGTAATCCCGATGCCGGCGAACGCAGGAACGGTCGGAACCGGATACGAAGAGCCGGCGCAGGACCGTCAGAAAGATTGCCGCCACATCGAACTCGAATTTATGGTCCGCAAGAAGCCTATAACAGGCATTTTCCCAGCTACTATTTTCATAGACGTTGTTCTTTTCTTGAATTCCCTATTCAGCCGCTCAATAACATTCTCTGTTCGTAATGATATCCATTCCTCATCGGGAAACTTAAAGAACGTCAAACAGGTGTCTATTGGCTGGCTTAATGATTTCACTGCTGAGGGAATCACCTTATTCCGCCTATTGTAAAAGCTCTTATAGAATTCATCTGCCTTCCCCTTGACAGTGCTTAGGGTGGGGGGTAACTATTACCGGAAATATTATTGGATATTACCAACTTTCCAAAGAGCGGCGCGGGTTTTTGTTGTTGTCCCAAGGGAATTGGTAACTCTTCTGCGAGGCTTGCGGTTTAGGGTTGCTTTCTATGAGTAACGGCTGGTAACTCCCTTTCTCCGAGGGCAGGTTTGTACGCGAAATGGCTTGGTTCCCTTCTGTTTTTCCGTTAAAAACATAGTCAGCAACAGCATCGAATGTCTTGAATACGGAATACTGCTTCAAACGTAAGGAGGGATTCCGACTGGGGGTTGCATGATCTGCCACTATCTCACAACCGTTGATGTTGTCTGAGCGCACTACTTGAAAATGCTTCTGGTTATTGGGTAATTGGACATTGCGGTATATGTCTAGGGCCATGCGGTGATCGTTCGTAACATCCTTGTCATAAACTTGCATAATCATAACAACATTGCTCGGCAATTGTCTCAGTTCCTCAGAGGAGATTTGGAAGGAGTACCAGGGGGCAAGTATATATATAAACGCCCCTTTCTTTCCCCAACCCTTCTTTACCAGTCCTTTATATGCCATGGCAGGGGTTGCACCGCCGCCGAAGGAATGGCCTACAAAGCCTACGCGGGTTAGATCCATCTGATTACCAAAATTTTGGACTGCTAGATCAAATCCTTTCCACAGAGTTGCATAGCGTTCGTCAAAACTGGCGCCAACGGTCTGATAGGGAGAGAAAACCACTATCCAGCCGCGACTGACCATGTGCCGCATAAAGGGAATATAGGCGCGTTTCCAGTCTGAGGCGCCAAAGGCATGGGAAAATAAAATCACAGGAAGTTGACCGATTGCGCCTTTAGGGAAGAAAACAGAAATCTGTTCGCCGTTCCACAACGGGTTGCTGATGGTCCGGATGTCCATATTATATGGTCCGTCCGCACCATAGCCTTCTTTAATCTCAGGTATCAAGCCATCACAGGCTGAACTTGTGCTGACGGGGGATTCTCTCTGTTGTTTGAGTTGTCTTCGCTCCAGCAAACGCTCTCTCAGCCCTGAGAAGCAGGATGTTATGCTTACCAGGACCAACAATGCACACAGTACGCTAATCTCTAGTGTCTTTTTAGAAAACAAATTCATTTTCAACATAGCTCACCCCCTTAGAGTTTTTATGGCCCGCAGGCTTGTGCCTGCTGTTTAGTTCATTCAAGGCAGAGCATCTAACAGATTATATATCAGTTGATACGGAGGGTTCACATTCACCTGGTACACGAGAGGCAAATGATCAACAAATCTTTCAGGGCTGCTCATCCTTAAAATTCCTCTATATTTTCGAGAAGATATTGTGACCCATGCATCCCATTTCCGACTGGCGGACGAATATCGTCTGACAATAATCTTTCTTCCGCTCTGGTTTCTCGCAAACAAGTAAAGATCGTTGTTGGCCGCAATTGAAATACTCGAATAGTTCCCATAGTTCGTTGCCACCCGGGGGCCTACCCAACTTTCACTGGCCGCGTCGTATTTGATATACATAACCCCGTTATCCTCATAGGAAAGATGTATATTCCCAAAATCATCAGCGGCAACACTCCAATGAGAACCATAAGGATCACCGTCAGCGGTCGTCATTTTTGCAATAGAACCGGAAGTCCAGCCATCCTGCAATGCCTGGGAGTCTTCACGATAAGCCCATACTTTATAATGTTCCGCTGTCGATGACTCAATTTTCACGTCCTGATAAATCATTGCTATCCGGGGACCGACAGCAATAACTTTAGCACATTTCTGGGCCATGCTGTTTATTGTGCCGAATGAGTTTCCGCTGTCTACCCAGGTAGATCCGCCATTGACGCTGTAATAGACCCTGATCTGAAACATGCCGGTATCAATGTTTTCAAGCCGAAAGGCACACCAAATTACGCCGTTTGTATCCGCAGCAATTGATGCACGGGTTGCCCTGTAGTTTTTGCCGGAGGCAAAAACAGTAACCGGAGTCAAAGGGTTGATTGACCAGGCATGCGAAATTGAGTCATATTTCAACTGAACGAAATTAACATTAACAGTCTTGTTCTCACTCAGAAATGATGTAACAAGAAGTATATTATTGTTTGAGTCAATAATTCCATCACTGACCATATCAACCTCGCTTGAGATTGCCGCTTCAAATGTCCAGTAAAGCCCCTCGTCTAAAGTTTTATACAGAGCGAGACCGCGGCCCTCATATCCTCCCTTTTGCACAACGGCAGCCATGACGCCGTCACTCGCGGTCCAGATGTGTCGCATGTAGCGATAAGAGATAAAATTATCCGCATTACTGTAAATTCCGGTTTTCAGATCACGATAAATGAATAGATCATCGCCCCATGCTGCTGTGCGGAGGAAGGTAATTTCACACAATAAAACCGCTGTCAAACAAAAAATGCCGATTAGAAAATTGTGTGCACAAGCCGACGGATTTTTTTTTAAACAAGGTTTATGTGTCATTTTCTACTCTCCTTTCGAAATGTATTGCGTAAATATTTCATAAAAACCAATATATTCCAGATAGTTACGAAAATACCACTATCATTAAAACCACAAAAGTATCATGATCTAAAAACTAGCCATCGTATCTATAACTTATTGATAACATTAGAAATAGTTTTTTACTTGGGTGAATGGTAAATTTGAATGTGCGATTACTCCATCGGATGTATCAGAAAAAAATCCCACATTTGCTTAAAGGACATATCGTAAGAAACGGGCCCGACTATCCTTACCGGCAAACTGTGCGCCCCGCTAGGCCATGTATGGCCTCCGCCCTGAATTGTACAAAATTCCACAGCGCTGCCGCTAGAACACCGGTTATAACTTATGCAATCTGCTTCGCCTCTTTGGTATACTTCATTGGAGTCCTCAGAACAGCTATTGATGCCCCTCCATGTATCTACTTGTTCTGAAGCAGACATAACATCAAGCTCAGAGATAGTGCCGGGACAACCATGTGAGGTGCCGCCGTTGTAAGGCACACACGATCATCAGTCCCATGAACATGCATGACCGGCACAGGACGGGACGGCATGCAACCTGATTCGACTGCATGCGCTGCAACAGCCGCCGCGGCGGCAAATTTATCGGAGAGTTCACATGCAACACGATAAGTCATCATCCCCCCATTAGACATTCCCACAACATAAATACGTTTAGAATCGACATTGAAGCCACGTTCGACGGCATCTATCACTTCCGATAGAAATCTGACATCATCTATTTTATGGGAAAGCGCCCATCCACAGCATCCATATTCATCATTGTCCCATTTTCCCGCATTCCATGTTTTAACCGTTCCGGTTCCTTCCGGGCTGATTAATATAAATCCTAACTTATCCGAAAAATATAACATGTGATTTTTTTCTGAATCGGAAAGATTCCCCCCGCCTCCATGAAGGTACATAACTGCAGGCAACGAAATATTCTGATTATAATTTGGGGGAAGGTGCACACGGTACTTCCTCGTCATACCGTCGTGGACAAGTGTATAATCGAAATCACCCGATCTGCTGCCATAAGTCCCTTGTAGGATACCGACAGCTTCACTCTTAACTGAAATCCCCATTAAAAGCATGGTGATGATTGCTGCGAATGAAATGACTATTGCCTTTACAGTATCCGACATTGTCGTCCTTCTTTGTTTAAATGACTTATGTATGCTTTGATTCGCTTGACCCCTACTTTGCAATACCCCCCCCCAAAGCATGCCAAGATATTTTTACCCATTGCGTTTTCCTCTATAGCTATCGCCTCATCGAGTGTGGTTTGTTGGTTCAGTCTTTTGACTGGGCGAGACTATCTGCCTGCCGGCCTCTGTTACCCATCCACCACCCATAGCTTTGTATATGCCCACTGTGGCAGCAAATAATTCTTCCCGGGTTTGAATATAACTCAGCTCCACGGAAAATAGATTTTTTTCCGCTTCCACGACATCGACGTAACTGCAGAATTTTGAGTCGTATCGAGCATGGGCTAAATAAACATTCTCCTTCAGCACGTCTATATGGTGTTCCTTGATCTTTAGCTGTTCCCGAAGTTTTTGGATGGATATAAGTGAATCATTAACCTCCCTGAATGCGGTCTGTATGGTGCTGAGATAGGCATTGAGCAACTGTTGGCACTTGGCCTCGGCCTGGAGGATCTCTCCCTTGATACGACCACCAGTAAAGATAGAGCCGAGGGCCATTCCGCCCACCTGCCAGAAATTTGCGGAAGTTAGCAACAGGTCGGAGAGCTCCATGCTGGAATAGCCAAATAGCCCTGTAAGAGATATGGTGGGGAAATATTTGGTTCTGGCTACACCGATTCTGGCATTGGCTGCAATCAGATCTTGTTCACGTTGGCGGATATCGGGGCGTCGCACAAGGATATCCGAAGGAATGCCTTGGAGGACCTCCGGCATGACCACTGTGTCCAATGTTTTGTTGCGATGAATGGTTCCGGGATTTCGACCCAGCAGCACCGATAGAGAGTTTTCCACCAAGGCAATTTGAAGTTCCAGACTGGGAATATATTCAGCCACTTGTTCATATGATGCTCTGACCTGCGCAAGCTCATAGCCGGACACCTGACCTCCCTTGTACTTTCTTTCAAACAGGTCCAAGAACCCCTCACGGGAGGCCAATGTGTTTTTGACGATCAGCAGTTGTTTGTCCAGGCTTAACAGGGTAATGTAACCATCTGCCACAGCAGAGACGAGCATAAGAATGACTGTTTGACGCCCTTCTTCTGCGGATAACAGGTCTGCGCGGCCGGCCTCTGTTGCCCTCCGGATGCGACCCCAAATATCCAATTCCCAACCGGCGCTTAAGCCAGCCCTGTAAGAAGAACTTGCGCCGTCAGCAAACCCTGTCAGTTCTGGGATAGGGCGTAACTCACTTTGATAGTCGCGGTTTGCTAAGCCACCGTAGGTGATCTGCGGATAGAAGTCTGCCTTTGCCGCCTGCAACTTACCGGCGAACTCTTCGACACGGCCGGTTGCTATACGTAAATCCTTATTCTCATTGAGTGCGCTTCTAATCATTTCGTTGAGTACTGGGTCCTGGAATTGCTCCCACCAGGCGGTATTGGCCAGATCAGCGGCTGTTTGATAGTCCACACGCCATTTATCCGGAATATCAACTTGCGGCCGTTGATAGTCCTTAGTTATGGTGCAGCCGGAAATTAAAATTACCAGAACACACGCAATCCAGTGGCCCCATATCGCATACATGTGTTTTACTGTGCAAGCATCGAAAGAGTTCTTGCCTGCATAAACCGCGGACTTCATAACATTTTTAACAGACATAAGGTGTTTCCCGTAGACACTATCGTGTCTTAAAGAACTGTTTTGCGAATTCCCAGGCCAGTCTGCTGGCTGAAATGCACTGACTGACCGATTCCTTGGCGCGACGGCCATGACCACCGGGCCAAATGTGCCCCCCACCCTTGATGACGTAAAGTTCGACAGGTGCTCCATTGCTGCAGCGATACGAGGACACCTGGATATTGCTGTTCAGCATCTTCTGTTTGGGAGGACTGCACTGACGCGCCTGGAGAATGAGTTTCATCGTATCTGGCACTGACCTGTGGCTTACCATTGCCACCCCTTCATCACCGCTTCCGCCTGTAAAAGGCACGTTCTTATCCTGATCACCATGGATATGCAGGACAGGAACGTCTTTGGCAGCATCACAGTTGTCAACGGCAAGTGTACCGGATACGGCAATGATGGCCGCTATTTTTTCAGGAATTTCGCAGGCCAGACGGTATGCCATCATTGCGCCGTTTGACATTCCTGCAACATAAACTCGGCCCGTGTCAATGGAAAATCTTGAATGGATGTCTTCGATCATTTTTTTTATAAATAGGACATCATTAACATTCTGCCTCACTGCCTGACCGCAACAGCGACCGGCATTCCATGTTCTCCGGTCTTGCATGGAAGCAAAGCGGCCTCCTGTGCCGTTTGGATATGCCACAATGAACTTGCCTTCGTCAGCGATATCATTCATTCCGGAGATTTCCTCCATGCGCCTGGCATTGCCAAGGCCACCATGAAGCACAATCATCAGTGGCGCCCCTTTGGTGTCCGTAACCATCGGCTTGTAAACGATGTAACTGCGAACACCACCATCCAGAACCAGTTCGTAATCCATGGATTGTCCTTTTCCCGCAGCAAAATCATCAGTAATCATGGTTAAAAAAAATAGTAAAACCAATAAGATTATTCGCCATTGCATAGGCACCTTTGCATTCCCCCTTTCGATAACAGGCATTGCTTGCCCAAGTGATAATTAGGCATCCATCACACCTTGCCCAGATTCTGGCCGAGCAGCTCAAGGGCGGAGTCTTCGATCTCCTTTATTTTAGTGAGCGAATTACGGAGTTCTGCACAGATTTCCTCCAGCCATTTGATTTTTGCCTCAGTTTTCTGGCGCTCACCGATAATATCTTCGAGGGGCGCCAGGGCTGGCGGCCTTCCATCATCATCAAAGAGAAAGGTGATTTCCTCGCCAAGTTGCCGACTTGCATTCACATGCTTCATCTGCACGGATATGTATGCCTTTGCCTTATTGGATTTAAAATGTCTGATCGCCGCTTCCCGCAAGGCGGCCTGCTGGGGATTCAGCCCCTCAGGTGTTATGCTGGCACTCTTTGGCTCAGTCTCGACCAGACCGATTTTTTCCCTGTCCCCCAGTACGGAGAAATAGTCGGCAACAACCTTTGCTTCGTCACAGCGAATAAGTAAACCCCATCCCACATCGCTTCTGTGCTCTTTCATGTCTTGTTTAAAGGTTGCAACATTCTGGTAATCCTGCAGAAAATGACTCCCGTGTTTGGTTTGGATCAAGGCTGTCAATTCATAAGTACTCTTTGGGGTTTCCTGCGGATAGGCCAACTCCATAGTCAATCTGTTCAGTTTTTTAATTGCCTCCTGCTCGTTTACGGCCAGGTTTTCGAATGGTTCTTTTCGGTTCATTGCAGTTTCATCCCTCAGCCTTTTTATCTCGTCGGTCAGGTCAAGAGATGTCTTCCCAGCCATTACCCAATCAAAAAATCCGGCATGTGTCAATATTTCGTTGAGCCAGTCAACAGTACCTTCAGGGGCATTTGTTGTGCCCGGTGCATATCCGTCATTAAGGATGGTACGACAGAGCCACCGGATGTCCTTATTTTGGTTTATGAACTCACCCTCATAAAAATCTACTGATCTGTTGCGATTCATTGCTTTTTTACCGGTAACCGAATTCCTGTGCAAGTTTTACGACCTCAGGACGTAATCCCTTTCCATCATCCCGCCAGGGTAGGACACTATCAAAGGGTGGAATTTTGGGCTTATGTTGGCGAAAGGCAGGGCCCCGGAGAAAATTCGGATCATTGCCGAATAAGGCGGTAATCGGCCCAAAGCAGGCGAATGGCGACCGTTCGGGATGCATCATCTCTTCAATGGCCTTATCGTCATCCCGAATTCGGAGCCATCTGCATATATCCGCCAAGTGCCTTCGAGGGTGCTCCATGAATTCCTCGCCCCTGATACGCAATTGCTGTTCTTTTGGAACCATATACAGAAAGTTGAGGATGTTGATATTGATATCGTGCCACGCAATCTGCGGATCAACAATGACGCGATCATCCACAAAATCGAAGGAATTGACAAAATAGGCGAAGATGCCGTTGTTCAAGTTCAAAACCGACTTTCCTTGTGGAATCGGATGACGCACCAGATGAATGAAATGGGCATTCGGGAAGGTCCTGTAGATCCGCATGAGACGTCCCGTGGATACCGTATAAGCAGGGCTCTTTTCAACGGCAATCAGGGGGTCTATCTTGGCTGCCAGCTCCTGAAACACATCTCCGGTGGACAGATCCTGACGCGCCGCGGCCCAATGTTCGGCCATAACAATGGTTGCAGATGTCTGCTCTCCCCCATAGATTTGGGCCACAGATCTGAGCAGTCCATGACGACGATTGCTATCGCCGCCGATCTCTTCAGACACCCTTCCCCAGAGATCCCTGACCTTATCCACATTAAACATGTTCAGTTCAGGCAGCCCAAACATCTGGGGATGTTGGCCGATCATGGCGTTGATCACCGATGTATAGGATCTTGGTGGTGCAAGTAAAAATAATGGAGCAGCCATAATCACGGAATCCAGGACCAGACTTCAACTTCAAAAAACCGAATGATGGCCAACGACAGCACATCCCAGGCAGGCATGATCTTACTGCTGATCTTCGCCTGCCCTGTCATTCCTGATTGCAATCGGCCATCCTTGTTGTCCAGCAATGTAAGGACCTTAACTACATTGCCACTGCGTTTCTCTGTAACAATTGTATCAATAGATTTAACAACCCCTGTAATGTCTTCGTTGTAGTATGTGAAGAACCGGACCCGGATTCTTGCTGATGGGGCAACATAACGGATATCAGGCTCAGGCACTTCAATTTGGGCAAACACCTGATTTGTATTTTCAGCAACAGCGAATACCTCACCTTTATTCAGATAATGACCAATCTTTTGTTTGAGATTAATACCGACAAGTCTGCCGTCAAATGGCATATGAATTAGTGATTGCGCAATTTTTTCTTTATAGTAATCACACTCTTCTTTGAGACTTTGCAGTTTACCTTCCGCCGCAGCGATTTGATCAGGAGTCGCCCCGGTCTTTATCAGTTCGAGCTTGGCATGGATTTCATTCACTTTATTGACATCGACTTCACATTGTCTCCGATGATCTTCGAAATCTTCAAATGAAATGGTTTTTTGTTTGTAAAGTTTCTCGTAACGATCCAGTTTTTCTTTACTGAACAACGATCGTGTTTTCTGTACTTCCAATTCGCGTTCTGCCAGGGCAACTTCCTCAGGCTTGGGCCTGGATTTCAAATCATCAACCACTGCTTGTTGTTCCTGGACCTTTGCTGTGTAAATATTCAGTTGGCCCAGAGGATCAATGTAAGACAATTGGGCGATGACTGTTCCCGCTTTTAACACTTCGCCGCCATCGAAGTAGACTTTGTTTATGATGGCCGCATTCTCAGAGGTGAGTTCCGCCTTCTGATTGGGCAAAACAACAAAATATCCACCGGGTTCATAATTATACGGCATAACTAGTCCCAGCACAATCAACGAAACAATAAAGACCTTTGCATGCGATAATGAGGAACTTTTGCTTTCCGTCTCGGTCAGGGCATCGTCCACCTTTGGAAGGGCACGGTTCTTCCATCGTTCATATTGGATCGTGCGTTCATAGATCTCACCGATTTGTTTCACCTTTTTGCTCAACCGCAATATGAGCAAAAATATGATAAGTACGATCAAAAATGAACCGGCGCCGCCAAAGTGAAATTTGACATAGACACCAAACATCATGATAAATACGGCAAAAGTAGCGACCATGTATAAAGAGGATGCCAGCGCATAGGCCACCAGTAGGTTATTGTCTAATTTTTGGTAAATATTGCCGCGGAACTTGTTGACGAGGGCCAAGGCCGCCTTTGATCTCAGTTGGGGTTCATTTAGGACAGCCGCTAACAAATGATAGCCGCTACTTTTTATCAGAGGACTTACCGTCAAAAAGAGGGATGCCACGGCGATGGCGCCTATGGTCATGGAAAGAGCGGGCAGTGGGCCGGTCATGGTGCGCGTGCCGAACCACAGTAATATACAGGCAGATATCATGCCAACACGCCCCAAAAGGGGGGCGGCATACAGCCAGATTTTCTCACGGCGGGAGAGTTGCTGCGTGTTGCCAATCCGGACATGGAAGCGGGGGTAAAAACCAAAATGAAACTCGATATAGAATGACTTCACTGTTGCACGGTAGGAATAAGCGACCAATGCAGATATCAAAATAGCCAATAAATTATCGGTGAACATACCAATCAAGACATGCCAGGCATAGGTGTAAGGCGCATATTTCATGCCGATAAAAAAACGGTCAAAATCTTCACTCATTAAATCCGCATTATGAACAGCTGTAAAAAGGGCTACGATCAATAGTGCGGGAAGAACGTATACTGTATATTTAAATGGTTGTAGAAGCGGAAAGATCAGCTTTATCAACGGGGCAGGATTGAACAGGTGCCAACCCTTTTCCTCTGTCGTGGTTGTGTCAAGAACCGGCGTCTTAGGGGTCTCCTGTGGGTAAACATGTTCTATGAGCAATCTATTCAGCCTTCTGATCGCATTCTGATCCTCAACCTTCAGATTGTTGAATATCCCCTTTCGATTCTTCTCAGTCTGCTCATTCAACTTCTTGATCTCTTCCGTCAGGATGAGATTTGATTTCCTGGCCAACAATTGATCAGATAAGTCAGGGACCTGGAGTATCCCATTGAGCCATTCAACGGTATTTTCAGGGAAGTTTATTGGGCCAAGCTGATGCCCATCATTCTTGATTTTCTGGATGAGGACCGCGATGTCTTTTTTTTGATCCTTGAATTCTTCCGCAGTAAAGTCCGCCGTATTGCGGATTGCAGGATCATAAGGACGAGGGGGGGGCGATTTACCGTCTGCGTCGCCTGCGCTGCGACTACTTTTGGCGTCTGATCCCTGAGAAGATAGCTCCGGCGCATCACCGGCAAGCCGGATGCCTCTTTTCTTATTAAAGTCGGCAACCATGGGATGCGAATCGGCTGAAGCACCGAATAATTTCATTTCATTAACCAGGGAGAACAGTTCTTCCACTTCCTCGTTTGTTATGGGACGTCCGAATCGGTCCTCAAAAACAGAGGCAAGCTTCGGGAATTCTTCACATACAGGCAATACTTCCAAGACAAAAAACTGCCATGTCTCAAACTGAAAAGTGAGGCCTTTCCAGTTATCCGTTACCTTATATCTTTGCTCGCTGCCCTGGACTTCACGAAATGCCACCAGTCCTTGACGCAACAAAGCAGGAAGCGCTACTCTTTGAGGTTCTTGCATTACTTCCCTAATCTCCTTTATCCGATTCGACTTGTCGGTTTTTTTTGAATGTCCACATCCTCAATCTTCAGTTACCCTATAAAGGAACCGTCACAGAATTCCCTGAGCTGCAATTTACCAGGCATTCAGTCTTTGTGATTTGACGCAAAGAATATTTCACACCCGCCACGCGGGTTATATATGTATCTATCCCCATCCAAAGGCACCACTTTTGGCCCAAATGGGTTAGCAGTGCCAAGGAACAGGCCATAGGGAGAAGAACTCATGGTCCGCAATCCGATGTTATAAGGGTTTCCCATGCCGTTTTTAGTCACCGGCACCCAGTTATCTCCATCAAAACTCCGATAGAGATCAAAGCCCGATTGTACCTGCATAATAAGCTGTTCACCGAGACGATTAGTAATATTGGTAAAAGCCTCCGGCCATGTATCCCTAAGCGCATACCCGAGCATACAGCTCCAATCAAAAGTGGAAAGATACAGCCACCCGTTGTGCTCGCACAAGCGCCAAAAATAGCCGTTAAAAAAATTGTCAAATCCCGGCAGATACCCTGAAAGGGGCATCTTATGGCCATGGGGTGTTTCACGGGCTTCTCCTACAATCAAATCCCAATGCTCATCCGGGAAAATACGGATCAGCTCGGGTGGGGCCGGCCCGATTTTGTGCTGTCTATCAATTCCCCCACCTTGTATCCCGCTGCCCACATAGAGTGCGCCCTTAAACGGGCACATGCTGAGGACGCATTGATTAAATGGGCCCCGATATGCACCCTGTTCAATTACCTTTTCCCAATGGTAAGGCGCTTTACCTTCTACATCGCTACGCCAGACCTGGTAGCCTTTCAGATTGAAGGTGCCCACATAGAGATGATCGCCGAAACCGGCCATTTCAAAGATGGTAATATTGCCAAGATCACCAAAACCAAAATCACTGACCGGCTCCCATTGGCCTGTGGCCGGGTCTTTGCTTTCATAGACGATTGAATGGGCCGACAGGTTTGGGTTTCCGCCACGGGAGCCTGCCGGGGTGGTAAATAGACGCCCCTTAAACGCCGTCAGGGAACGTATGGTGGTAACAGGCAACCCGATCAGTCCGGGCTCACAGGTCGGCTCGAACCTCCTGCCATCATTGGAGCGCAACAGCACAGGACCAGGCCCCTTGGCTGGAGACCAGGTGCTGACAAAAAGGGCCGGCCCATCATTTTTGTCGGTCTGGTAAACCAGCATGCCACGATACCCCAGCTCCCGCGGGATAGACTTGCCATGACTTCCGGTAATGGTGGGCGACTTATACACCCTTTCCCACCTGTCATTATGCGGACTATAGCGCCATATCTCCGCACGCAAATCGAGGTCAAAAGGATCCTCCGGACATTCCACAGGCCATGGATTCAGCTCTATGGGCAACCGCGCCTTCATCAACGGAAAATTCCCGCGCGTGGTTCCAACATAAAGATGACCGTTGAACCAGGCCATTGAATGGGCATAATTATTCAGCCCGTCGCCAAACCCTCCACTTGCTATGAGCTTAAAATCGTTCTGCGAAAATCCAGAAGATATGCCCAATCTGCCAATAGACTTCACTTGTACTATCCCCAATCAACTTTTAGAGATAATCTTGGCCGGCAAAAACTCCTTTGCCTCTTCAAAATCATCAAAAGGTCCCATTTCTATGGATTCCCGGGTATGAAAAACCACTTACCTCCCCGGCAAAAAAACCGACCATCTCTGAAGTGTCATCAACCATTATCTTCCTTTCTATGAGGAAGCCCTTTGATCATTGCACCATCCCAAAACTGAAGACAGTTTTCAATTAATTCAGAAGGGCGTGTGATTGGAAAAAAATGCCCGGCTTCACGGACTCGGCGAAAATCGGCATGCGGCCACACTTCCAATAGTTGTTCACCGGTGGACATGGCCTGAGATAACTCGCCATACAGCGCCAATATGGGAAAGTTCAGTTTCCGCAGGCCATCCAATGACAAACCATCATCACCCATCAACTCTCTCTCTGCCTGGGTTGTCTCCATCAATTTCAACCACTGGGTTGCGGTGCGTTTATTCCCTTTCCATCTTGAATGACTTAAAAAGGCCCTCAACTCTTCCGAGATCTCCACGTCCTGGGTTTGCATATGGGCTGCCGCGGTTAATAGCCTGTGGCCAAAATAGGGGTCCCTTACATTAAGACCAACGCCATTATGATCCAATATTTGTTGAAGCGCCCCTCCGAACTTCCAATGTATTTTGTTTTGAAGCCGACGTACGGCGGAAATATTGGTATCAATCAGCACTAAACTGGTAAAACGACCAGGATCAAGGCAGGCCAGATTCAAGACCACGGCGCCGCCAAAGCTATGGGCGATAAATTGGGCGCGTTCAATTTTCAGATGATCCAGCAGTTGCTGGAGGTCTATGGCCATGTTCTTTGGTCCATAGCCGCTATCCGTTATACCGGATCGGCCATGCCCCCGCAAGTCATACAGGGTAATTCGAAAGCGTTTTGAAAACTCCGGCACATAATGCAGGTACCAAAAGGCCATATTCGTGGCCAAGCCATGGATCATCACCAGGTCTTCGCAGTCATTGCCGGAGTCACAGTCGTTTTGCATGTAATTGATTCGGACACCATTAATTTCAACGGAAGGCATGATTCTTACTCCATATAGCCCAGCATTCTCAACTGGGCAATAATCTTGTTTTGATCTTCTTCAGACATATCTACAGAATCCTCAATTTTCGTCTGGAAGGTCGTTGCTGCAGCACCCATGACCACCGGGTTTTTTGCAAGATGTTGCTTTGTAAATATTGATTCCGGCACCTGACCTTCAAAATCACCCGGAACTTTTAACCCAAGGCTATACAACAAGGTGGCTCCCATATCGGTAATATTCCGTCTTTCGACAATGTCTCCCTGCTTTATTCCTTTGCCGTAAGCAAAAAAGACACCGTCAGGATGATGGGTCCCTGCTACTTCTTTACGTTGCTCCACCACCGGCTCCTTGTTTTTGATGGAAACAAAACCGCAGTCCCGCAAAACCAAGAGCAGGTCAGGGGCGTCCTCCATTGCCGGCCCAGGGAATACCTCCTCGCGTTTGAATATCCGGGTGATGATCCGCTCATTTGTCTTGGGATCCCGCAGATCTTCCAGATCGCGTATGAGTTGTTCCCTGAAAACATCGTAATCTTCGGGCCTGATCCCCATCTCTCCGGGATTTCGGGCAACACGAATGTGTATACCGTTACTTGAAGGGGTGCGACAATAGGCAGTGGTGTTTTTCCAATCGAGGTTTGCAAACATGCTGTCTTCCCGACGTGCAGCCTCCTCGGTGTCAGGCATCAGTTTCCAGTCCAGATAGCCCTTTTTGTGCAGGTAGGCATTTATACGCAACACCTCATATGTGGTCGTAAAGCCATGATCCGATGCCATAAACAGTTGTACATCAGGTCCGGCAGCATCAACCAGTTTCTCAACAAAACCATCCAGTTGCCTGAAATAGTCCATGCACAGTTGGCGCATACGGTGGTGATATTCACCGACCTCACCAGCTTGAAACGCAGGATCCAAAAACAGCCACGCCTGGTGCTGCAATTTATCGATACCATCGAACATGATCGCCATCAGATCGGGGGCCTCTTCAAGGAGTAGATATTCAGCAATACTGAACCACTGTCTCTCCCGTGGCAGATGATAACGAATCCAGTTTTCACGGTCTTCGTCAGATAAAACAGTGATGGATTGTTTTTCTTTTTCAAAATCCCATGCCAATTCCTTTGGATTGAATTCCGGCAATGTCTTAAGACGGTCATACAGATTACCTGGTATGGTATTGCGGCGCAGGTGACGCCATGGGACAAACCCCGGCACCATAAAGCCTTTGAGATCTTTCTGCGGCGGTGCAGTAAAAGGAAAGTTGAGAACGGCAACACTCTTGCCCTGGCGACTGGCGATGGCCCATATGGTTTCCGCCCTGTTGTCCCGTGAGTCGTATAGCGTGAAAAACACGTCATCACCGCGCTCTTCTGCCCGGATAAAATCAAAGATGCCATGATTTCCCGGACTTTTCCCGGTCATCATGGACACCCAGGCAGGTGGCGTCAGCGGGTTTGGGGTTGAACGTAGTTTGCCCCGCACACCTTGTACATAGATCCTGGACAAAAATGGCATTACAGGCGGTTTACCACCGCCGCCATTTGTCAGATCATCCAATATCCTGAAAGTTGCGCCATCCATGCCAATGAATAAAGTACGTGTAGTCATCATGTTGCCTTTCTTTAAATCCTGCCTGTCAAGAAATCGCTGATCTGGGTTATTGATAAATCCGAGACATAGCTGCCATTCTTCATGAGAAGGTCCTGAAAACCCATTTTATGGCCGTAATGCTGCTCTATAGCTACACACATTTGTATGACATCGACAGATGCAAATTCCAGGTCCGCAACCAACCTTGTGTGCGCCGAAATACGCTCATCCAAAACCAGTCCCCAGTCCTGAATCAGATCTTCTATAATCTCAACGATGGTTTTCTCGATGGCCATCACGTCGATGGCCTTAATGGTAAATGCAACCATAATCCTACTCCTTATCAATCAGGTTGAAGTGCCGGGTGGCAAGGGCAACTATTGAATCGTTTTCACGGTGCACATCAACCTCAATCATGTTCTTTGCATAATTTACATGGGCGCGATCCCAATTGTCGGCCTGAAATGACACCTCAAATTTATCAGGCCTGCCCTGAAGACCCAGACCCAGGTATTTTGCAGCAGCCTCCTTGGCGCACCATATGCGCAATATCCTGTCCTGCAATGCATTACCGTCAAGGCCCTGCAGCAATAGTCGTTCACTGGTTGCCAGGGAATTTACCATGAGATCGGGATGCTGAATCCGTCCCACATGCTCACCATCCACGCCCACAGGATGTTGTGGGGGTGTCACAGCCACCAGGGACCCTTGTCTATCGTGACTTAGAGAGACTTCAGGAGGTTGCAGTAAGTTATTGGCCCAGACACCGTCCACATAGGGGGTACCCTGCCCATTGTGTGATACGATAATGTCCGCCGGATAGGGCAGCCGTCCTGTTTGTGTGAAAATCCAGTACCTGACAGCCTCTTTAATACATGCGCGTCCGAATAGCCATTCACACTTGTGACGTATATTTGTTGTCAATTTCCGCCATTGAGTACGCTCATGGAAACTCAGGAGTGCGGTTGCCAATATACGCAAAAATATACCACTGGATTGCATGCAAAAATCTTCAGGCAAATGGGTAAGCTCCCACAACATGGCGTCTTTGTTTCCGTTGGTCTTTCTATGATGTCCAAGCCAGCCGTTTAAGGGATCACGGCGAAACTCATAAAATCTGTGAGGAACCGGAAAATAGACGTTTACGAGGTTCGTTACCCTGAGTAAGGGCTGTCCCTCATTGTCTATGCATTCAAATTGCCACCCTCGCGGGGCCTCCATGTCACTGCGGGCAGGATCAACAGGCTGCTGCCGGCCCCGCAGGGTCAAGCCCGGTAAATCTTGTAGACCTTGTCGGTATAGTTCAATACGTTCAATGGTCGTGGGAAAACAGTTGAAGTCAGTCCCCACCTGCAGTGCTATCCAATAGGCAGACAACTGGCCCAGGGCGTCCAGCAATACTGGGTTCAGCACAAAATTCGGGGTTTCACCTATCTTGAAGAAACCCTCAAGACTCGCCTCAGAAAGTCTTGCATCGATACCCTGATCATTCCACCCATCAATCCGGCGTATGCTTTGGAACGTGGGGCCATGGAACATCCCGATGGTGTAAAGTTCGCTGCCTTGCCATCGCGAATCCTTCTTATCCCTAAGTTCCGGCAAAGCGCTTGCACGCCAATCCGCGTCAAAGGAAAAATCAGCAGAGACCACAGCCTTACCGGCATTGAATATCCTCGCCCGATATATTTTTCGGCCGATATCCGCTAATTCCGCACGTACATTTAATGTCAGTTCACCATCATCCAATGCGATCCAGTCAAAGGCCTTCACATTCTCAATGACCCTGAATCCTGTGTTTCCGGACAACATGGCACAGGCCTCGGCCATGATCTCCAGGCTGACCATCAACGGCACGCAGGATAGCCCCCTCAACCCGGAATCATATTCCGAGACCGGTCCGGACAGGACATGATCTTTCAGAAAGTTATCTTCATCCACACACAACCGACATTCTGCATACAAGTGATGCTCATCCATCTCTGTGATCAGGCTCAGAAAGGGTAGAGACCTGTCTGACGAATCATGTTTTTTCCCCGCGACCGGCTCAAGGCCTGCCCACTGTTCCATAATAGAGGTCTGTTGGTCCAAAAATTTGCGCATCAGACTAAAATAGTCGGCCATTACCTGGTGGTCATTGGGGCCGAACTCATGGGGGGCGTCAACCGGCTGTAAATGGGGTTGGGAGGCCCCACTGCCGTCAAGCGGCCTGGACCCGCTGTAAGGCGCCTCCGGAGCGCCCAGCATTTCCAGCAAGACCGGCCGATCCGCATCTGTAATGTGCAAGACCGGCATGGTGTTGGCCAAGGGGATGCCTGTCAATTTGCGCTGAATATCTACATCCATATCTATTATCGCAACCGAACGGGAAGAAAACAATTTTTCAAGCCGAAATTCTCTGCGATTCGCATACAAATGAGCAAGCACGGTCAGCACCTGCTCAACACTGTTTTTACGACGCTGATCCGTGGTCAGGGAAAGGTGCTCTTGCCCGGCCAGGATATCGTTTACAAAGGCGCTGAGATTACCGGATGGTCCCACCTCCACAAAATAGCGAACGCCATCCTGGTACATCTTGAGGATGGTCTCTCGGAAACGGACCTTGCTTGACCATTGACCGGCAGCCATTTTTCTCACTGCCGCTATGGCATTCGGGAATATATCCGCGGAGGTGCAGGAGTACAAAGGCACACGGGGAGCTTTCAGGCGGATATAGTCATAGTAATGGCCAAATGCCTCACTGACCGCTGAAAAATGGGGGGTATGGTAGCCGCGGTCAAAGGGTAACGGCGTAGAGATGCCTCCTGCGGCGGTTAATGATTTCTGCAGGGCCCTGATCGCGTCTTCACTGCCATAGAGCACAAGTTGGTTGGGACAGTTATCCATGGCAATCACAACCTCTTGATTGAGCCGGGCAATATGCTCCTCAATGGTTGCCTGGGACAGGGCGCCCACAGTCAACAATGCGCCGGTCGGGATCTTTCCCGCTTCAAGGACACACTGATAAACCCGGTTCAACTCCCGGACAAAGTCCGCCAACTGCCCTGTATCACCATAGGTCATTGCCCCTGATGCGGCCAAGGCCGACGATTCTCCGGTGCTATGGCCGACCATAACGTCCGGTTGCACGCCCAATGATGTCAGCAGGCCGTGCATGGCCTGACCAGCCACAAAAACCGCCTCTGATCCCACATCCATATCATGCAGGCGCTTTTCCAAGGCGGTTCGGCGTTCTTCGGTCAGTTCGCTTTGGGCCGGGAAGAGAATATCTGTCCGGGCCTCACCCGGTGCGGCCCCATACAGCCCCCGCCAAAAATCAAACCAGTTGCGAACCTCATCAAAACACATTGCCAGGTCCGAGAACATATGGAGATATTGCGAGCCCTCTCCGGGAAACATGAAGGCCAGACGGCCCACCATCGGACTGCGGCTGTAATGAATACCGTTGCGCGTGGACCAGCGTATGTCCGGGCTGTCCTGAAGACGCATTACCGCCTGTTTAATCTTCTTTGTGAGATCTTCCCCATCCTTGACGACCATGGCCAGGCGATGGGGACCTCCCGTATCCTGGGCCGCCAACGTGGCCGCAATATCACCCAAAAAACAGCCCGGATTGTTGCTCAGGAAATCGGCCACCCGGCCCAATTGAGCGACCAAGGCCCCGTCATCCTTTGCGGAAAATACGCATAGCTCTGCCGGCCAGGCTGCAAAATTGGCAGGTCTACATGCCTCAACAGGCGCCTCTTCAAGGATGGCATGGGCATTAATCCCGCCAAAACCAAAGGCATTGATGCCTGCACGCCTGGGGATCCCGGGAGAGGATATCCATGGTCTGGTGGCGGTGTTGACATAGAGGGGGGTCGTCTCGATCCCCAATTCCGGGTTGATGGCCTCACAGAGTGTGGGGGGGAGGATCTTGTGGTGCAGGGCCATGGCTGTCTTGATCAGACCGGCGATCCCGGCCGCGGGGATGCAGTGACTGATCATGGACTTGACCGACCCAATGGCGACACTGCCCTGTAACCCTTTGCGTTCACCAAGGATCTTCTTCAGGGCCGATATTTCGGTCTGATCTCCCAGCGGGATGCCGGTACCATGGGCCTCTACCAACCCTATTGTTGCGGGGTCAACGCCACAAGCCGCATAGGCCCTTTCGATGGCCAATGCCTCGCCCTCAATGCTGGGCGCCAAAAGGCCGTGTCCCTGGCCGTCACTGGCCTGGCCCACACCGCGAATCACGGCATATACACGGTCGCCGTCGGCAACGGCATCGGACACCCTTTTTAAGACGATAACCCCCAGACCTTCGCCCAGCAGGGTGCCGTCGCTGCCTGCTTCAAAGGGCCGCACTCTGCCGCGTTTACTCAGTGCGCCCAGTTGGGTGAAGATGACAGAGACCTCGGCCGGCAGGGATGCATTGACCCCGCCAGCCAGCATCATGCGGCTGCGGCCGTTACGCAATTCATCCATCGCGGCGCTCACTGCCAGCAAAGAGGATGCGCAGGCCCCGTCAACCAGGTAGTTCGGACCCTGTAAGTCCAGGCGATTGGCAATCCGGCCTGTCATCACATTCGGCACCAGGCCAGGTACGATATCCGCATTAAATTGGGGGAGTTTCGTTTTCAGGTATTCGCGAACCGCGGATAACCTGGCAATATCAAGGGATGGAAACACCGACTGAAGCAACTCCATGGTCTGATCCAATACAATGTGGTGCTGTATCAGATTTACCTGGCCCCTGTGCAGGTAAGTGCTATGACCCAGCACGATGCCGGTGTCACGATGGTCATGATCAGGCCCAAGGTAGCCTGCATCCTGGAGCGCGGCACTAGCCACATGCAGGGCCAGGAACTGATCCGGCTCGCCGCCATCCAAGGAATTGGGCATGATACCGAATTGTCTTGGATCAAAGCGATACAGGCCTTTGAGATAGCCCCCACGGGGACTATGGATCCGCTCGGATTCAACATAGCGATGGGCCTCCCATTCCGGCAAGGGTTCATCGACGGCATCCACGGCCCCAAGAATATTACGCCAAAATGTCTTTAAATCCGGGGCCTGTGGAAACATACAGGCCATTCCGATAACGGCAATAGCTTCAAGATCCCGGGTATATTCTCTTGACACGAGCATCTATCCCTTCTTTGCCGATAACGTGGGGGTCTTCCCCCTGCCGGCGATGCGGTTCAATTCGGCGCTGGAAACACATTCCATGTCCTCAACCGACAAAACAACATTGTCCTGGCTGTCTGAGAAATATACATTGGCCCGGATTAAATGGTCCTCTTCCGGTGTGATTTTCTCAAAATCCATATAAAGCGCTTCCGGCATGGTTTCGGAATAACGGTTGACACGACCGAATCGCGTGGGAAGCGGGGTTTCATCGCGGAAGGTGCGTGCCCATAATATGGCCATCTGCGCTGCTGCGTCCACAATGCCGGGATCAAATACCCATTTTTGGTTGGGTTCAGCGGTCTCCATCCAGCGTGTCGGCAAGGTGGTCTTGACCAATGACTTGGCGCCACTATGGGACAACCCGTATATCTTTTCCATTACCTGGAACCTTGGTCCGTGAAACAGCCATTCATTATAGGCCTTTGTGACGCTCAGTTTCTTTTCTGTATGTAAGCGAGGGATTTGTTTAAATCCACCAGGGAACTGATGCTCAAGACGCAGGACAGAGCGATAATGAATTCGATACGCGCCATTATCCTGCTCTGATTGAATGGCAGCGTTTACCTCAAAACCGTCACTGCTGCCGTATGTGGGTGGATCGATGACCAGACGATACTCCTGATCCGGGTTCTTAATCTCGATCCCTTTCAGGAGCCGGCAATCACGGGCCTCAACAACCACCCAACCCGGCCAGAGATGGGCCGCTGCCTCGGCCATCATCTCCAGGGCAACCGCGGCCGGAAGTACCGGGACATTGTCAATGCAATGCTCTTGTAGGTAGGCATGGCTGTTTCCCAGGCAAAGGGTCATGACGTGCTCACCTTTCGGAAGTGTGGTCAGGGTGGCATGATCCAGGAGCGGGGGCAGGACATGGTTTTCAATGGGTTGTAAACCCCTTTCAATCTGACCTACACTATTCTCGTGCTGCTCCCAGGGGCCTTCACCACAGACGATCTCAATATGGGTCCTGTCCGGGCCGGTCAGTTCCTCTCTGAACACCCGGCGTCCGAGCTCTGCGCTAACAAGTTTGATACCTTTTTGGGCAAACTTGGCCTCGGTATCCCCTGTGACCATGCCGGCACCGAATTTTGTTCGGCCCCATGGCCCCCAGCAGAAGGCCTTGACATTTACCAGATTTCCCCAATGGTTGCTCAATTGACAGCACAACCGGTTCATCAGCTCGTTGGCAGTGGCATAATCGGTCTGACCGCTATTGCCATAACGACCGGCCACGGAACTAAATACCGTGAAAAATCGGAGGCGATCCGGCCGCAGGTATTTTTGGAGCAGCAACAGCCCCATAACCTTGGTTTCTACCACACGGGACCAACTGTCGCTCGTCTTGTCGGGAAGGAGCTTGTCTTCGATCACGCCTGCGCCATGGATGACGCCGTCGATTTTGCCGTATTGGTCATATATTCGGTCCAGCAATTGGTGCATCCCGTCTTCATGGGTTACATCCACCGGGTAGTATTCAACGGTTGCCCCGCGTTTGCGAAAATCTGCCAGATTGAGACGCATTTCCCTGGCAGACAGGATGGATTGTATTTTGCATTTGATATCCGCCAGGGTCATCTGTAACCGGCCGTTGCGCACCTCTGAGACGAAATGCTGTTGCAGGGCCGAAAAGGTGGTTAACGGCTGTAGTTCCTCGGGCTCAGGGTCCGGCAGGGGACTCCGGCCGGTCAACAAAAAAGTATTGCCGGGGATCGCCAATTCTCTCAACACCTCTGCGGTTACACCCCGTAAACCTCCGGTGGCCAACACAACCATATCCCGAATTTCGTCCGGACGCTCTTCTTCAGGGGCAAGGGATTCAGGGATGGTCTGAAAAATTGTGCGGACCCCCGCAGGATAGCCCACCTCCAGACGCCCTCCGCAAAGCGCCATCTCTCCCAACAGGGCCGTTGCAATGGAATCGGCTTGCTGGTCCTGATCCACATCCACGGCCTTAAGCTTGAACCCGGGGCTTTCTTCATGCAGCGACTTCAGCAAACCTACAAAGCCGGCCTGGAGGGCCAGACCGGCACCGGTGTCGCCTTCCCGATGGAAAAATCCTCCCAACGCACTCGCAGACAGGATATGTGCGTCCTCTTTCAGCCTGGGATAAAGATGATGCAACAGAATAAAAAACGATTTTTCATTGACCTGCAATTGATGACGCCAGTCATCAAGGGCCGCGTCTGTCTGGAGCCGGTCCGCGCCCAACTGGGCCATGTGTACCAGGCCTGCAATGGCGGCTGAGTCGGTTTCTGCGGACGCACACCATCGGTTTAGTGCATTTTCGTCCTTCAGCAGCCCACGGTCCACGATCGTGACTGTACAATCGCGGTTGCGGAGCAGCAGAGAAAGCGATTCCGCCACCCCCAGTTTGTCCTGCGTGATGATAAAATGGCCTTTGCCGAGCCGTTTCAGGCCAAGCTCGTCAATAGATTCCGGTTTTGGGCGAATAACATGCCGGGATGGATGCCCTGATTCATCAGTCATTTTGTCCATTCCGGCTTGATCAAAAGGGAGCGATGTCCCCCCTTCGCCACTCAGCCTGGCCAATAGATCCAGCATCCCATTAAGGGTGGATTGCGTGTTCAGGGTTCCAATATCTTCACCCAGGGCCTGTTTATACCTCTGGGGCAGTGCGTTCAACAGGGCGCCGACGATCTCAACACGCTTGATGGAATCGATGCTGAGATCGGCCTCCAGGTTCTGGTCCAGCCCGACCATGTCCCTGGGATAGCCGGTTCTCTCCTCCACAATAGAGAGGAGTATGGCCGTCATTTTATCCCGATCAATGGTCTTCTCGGGCTCATTTGCAGGAGAGGTTACTGTGGCGACCTTTTCCGGTTGAGATATTTTAGGGGCTGTTTCCCCCGGACCATGTGACACCCTCAGGGCCTCGGCCGGTCTGGGGGCCTCTGCTTGAACCGCCCATTTTGGTGGTTGCAGGGTCGGACCATGAAAGGGCACGACATTCTCCGGCTTCCCCTCCTGTGGCCGGGTAGACCGCTGGAGAAGCGAACCATCCGCCTCCCGGCCCATGGACCCGCCCATGTAAGTGGACATGATTCGTTCCTGCATTTTCAAAAACTGACGCATGGTATCAAAATACTCCGCCATAACCGCTGAGTTTCCAGCATTTGGCGCCTGTCTGTGTACTCCCATTTGCAACTCATCCTCCTGCTGTTTTCGTGATGTCAACCTGTCTGTGACAATGGAATTATTCTGTGCATGGTTCTGAGATGGTGAAGACGGTGGTGTCTCATTCTGCGGCCTGTTTGTTGAGTGGATGTCTGTCGCATCTATGCGGACACCGATTTGCCTGACCGGCTCCGTATACCGCCGAGCTCCGCTGCCATTCAGGAGCCATGCATGCCTTGGCACCGGTTTTACACGGTGTAAGCGTGCCAGATCAGCAAGGTCCCCATGAATACAGTCTCTCCCCTTAAACAGGCCGATCACATCCAGTTTTACGCCGGCGCAGACCAACTGTCCGATGGCGTTCAGCATGTCGGCAATACCCCCGCCATGATGGCCATCAATGGCCACGGCCTGATGGGGACGACCCTCAAGGATCTGGCCGATCAACCCGGTCAGGACGGCCTTGGGACCCAGCTCAAGGAACACCCTCGCTCCATCGCGATACATGGCCTCAACCTGGGCCAAAAACTCGACTGGTCGGGTCAGATGATTCGCCATGGTCTGCCGGATTTGTTGTATATCTTTGGCATGTGGTTCTCCTGTGGTATTGGAATAAACTGGGATGCCGTTGCCCGGCTTCCAGACCGTCTTGCCGATCAGGTCAGCCAAAGCAGCCTGGGCCGGCTCAATAAATCGCGAGTGGAATGCAGCCGCAACCGGAAGCCGGCACATGGTGATCCCTACCTGGGAGATTCGTGCCACAGCCTCTTTGACGCCGGATGTTGATCCGGAAATGATGCTCTGTTTCGGTGCATTATGATTTGCAACAATCACATCCTTGATGTCTGAAATCGCTTTTTCAACATCCTCTCTGGAGGCCTGGACCGCCGCCATGGTCCCCAGCTCCGCGGCTGCGGCCTTTGCCGCATCCACAATAAACCTTCCCCGGGCCGCGGAAAGTGATATGAGAACGTCGAAATCGTAGAATCCACCGGCAAAGAGTGCTGGAAATTCGCCATAGCTGTGGCCGGCCAACATATGTATCTCCAGACCCAGGGTGTGCATCAGCCGCCAAAGACCGGCTTCAACAGCACCTAGGGCAGGCTGCGCCACATCGGTGCTGGTCATGGCCTTTGTAGCATCGTCCTTGGCTTGCTCACTGTAGATGTCGGTTGGAAAGATAAAGTGGCTCAGTCGCGCGCCTTTACCGAATCGTTCACTAAAGTCTGCACGCAATCGCTCATCGGCCTCAGACAGGGTTTCGGCCAGGATCGGGAAGTTGAGGGCCAGCTCCTGCAACATATGGGTATATTGAGATCCCTGACCGGAAAACAGGACCGCCACCTTGGGAGCAGGCCCGGCGTGATCGCCGTGATAGACGCCGGGTATCAAAGCCGAGTCCTCACCCTTCAGATATTTCAGGGCCGCTCCTATTTTATGGGTCAAATCATCAAGGCCTGTGGCGACAATGGCAATGGTCTCCCTTGCCGGTCGCCAATTTCGAACCAGGGTGCAGGCAAGATCACGCAGTTCGATGGATGATGACTTTTCAAGCCCTTGCTGGATGTGTACCAGCTGGGCAACGAGGCCATTACGGTCGTTGTCGGCCCACAACAGGAGTTCTGCCGGCCAGCGTTGAATCACGGCAGAACGCATCCAAGGCCGATACTCTCCGGTATACTCTTCCAGGGCAAAATGGAAGTTGGTCCCCCCAAAACCAAATGCACTGCAGGCAGCCCTGCGGGGATGACCATTTACGGTCAACCAAGGGATGGGTTTGTCAGTCAGGTACAGGGGGCAATCCTCCTGCATCAGGACCGGATTGGGTGTGGTTACACCAAAATGTGGAGGGAGCACCCGATGATGCAGCGCCAGGGTTACCTTGATGAGTCCGGCAACACCGGCCGTGGCCTTGGTGTGACCGATCAGGGTTTTTACAGAGCCGACCGCTGCCTGATGATGTCCGGCCCCTGCCTCTTTGAGCAGAGTAGTTGTGCTTTCCAACTCGGCCGTATCACCGGCCACGGTTCCTGTGCCATGGGCCTCGAATAGTCCCACCGTGTCTGGGCCAAAGCCGGCCTGATCATAGGCGCGACGCATAGCCCGCAACTGACCGGCAGGCAGCGGGGCTGTCAGGGCCTTAGCCTTGCCGTCACTGCTGCCGCCAACCCCTTTGATCACGGCATATATACGGTCACCGTCCTGTTCTGCATCTCTGAGCCGTTTCAGGGCAACCATGGCAATGCCTTCGGAGATCACGATGCCGTCCGATGAGGCATCAAAGGTCCTGCAACGATCCTGCGGCGATAATGCCTGGGTCTTGCTGAAACACATATACCCGAAAGGACCCTGTACCGTGTCCACGCCGCCGGCGATCACAAAACTGCTCCGTCCCGCGATCAGCTCAGTGACCCCCTGGTATATGGCGGCAAGAGACGATGCGCAGGCTGCGTCAGTGGTAAAATTCACCCCGCCCAGGTTGAGGCGGTTGGCAATGCGGCCGGCCACCACATTCGGCAGGATTCCGGGGAAAGTATCTTCGGTCCACTCCGGCAGACGCCTTGCAACTGAATCCGGGAGATACCCCTGAAACCGCGGCAACTCTGCTCGCAGGCCATACTGGATACCCACATCACCTACCCCACCGCTGGCGCCGATAATAACGGAAGTCCGCTCCCGGTCAAATTCGCGGCTGTCATAACCGGCATCCACAAGGGTTCGTCGGGCCACTTCCAGGGCCATCAACTGCATGGGATCAATGGACTCTATGGACTTCGGCGGTATCCCGTAGCGGGTGGGATCAAAGGCCAGGTCATCCATAAATCCGCCGCGTCTGGCGTAGATCCTGTCCTTTGCCTGCCGGTTCTCATCATAGTAAAGACGCCAGTCCCACCGGTGCGAGGGTATTTCGGTAATGGCATCCACCTTGTTCAGAATGTTTTCCCAATAGTCTTGTGTGGTATTTGCCTTGGGCAGCAAGGCGGCCATGCCTATGATGGCCACATCTACAGGTTTCTGTCCGGAGGCAATTTCAGATGGCGTTACCTGACTGAGGCGCTCGGTCAGAAATGCATTTGCCCCATCAATGACCTGGCCATGCAATGTGCGTATGTCGGTCAGCTCCTTGCGAAGGATGGCCACCTGGCCCAGCATATACATGCCTTCATGCTGCAGATAACTGCTGTCGAATTCCTGCATCTCGCCATTGTCACCCCGTCGGCCCACGCCTTTTGAGGCCAGTCGCAACCTGCCCATGATCAGGTCGTCCAGTATTTCGCGACTCTCATCCGCTGGGAGACCATTTGCGCGCAGCTCCAGACGCTTGCGAAGAAATGTCTGTGCAAAGGGGGTATAGGCGCAGCGGCTTGCATGGCCCGGGCCGGTTTGGAGGCCTATGGTATGTTCGCAATCAATGGCCTCTTGCTGGAAAGACGGGACGATGGCCCCGGACTCCACGATTTCCTTTGTAAAAAGGTAACTGCTGCCCATGAGGATACCGATCTTTACCGCCCGATTCACGAGCGGGGCAGCAATGATCTGGACCATGGCAGAGGAGACCGCGTCATGAATACCGCCTGCAAACAGGACCTGGATGTCCGGGCCTGCTGCTTTTCCATTATCCAATTCCGAGAGCAGGCGATCAACCATGGTGCTCCACAGGACAAAGCTGCTGAGGGGGCCGATATGTCCGCCACATTCACGGCCCTCAAAGATAAACCGGTGTACACCTTCCTGGAGGAATAACGGGATCAGATTGGCAGTCGGGACATGCAGGAAAGCCAGAATGCCGGCCTTTTCCAGTTTGACCACCTGGTCGGGACGGCCGCCGGCAATGATTGCAACGGCCGGCCGATATTTCATTATGGCGCTGAACTGCTCGTCGAGGAGGCCTTGGGGCGCGAAGCCCAATAAACCGATTCCCCAGGGGTTATCCCCAAGGGCCTGACGGGTCTCCTCCAATAGTTGATTCAGGGCAGGACCGGTCAGTAAGGCCAATGCAATCACGGGCAGAGCCCCAGCCTGTGACACAGCCCTTGCGAATTCTGCCTTGTCAGAAACCCTGCTCATGGGTCCCTGAACTACAGGCAGGCGGGTCCCAAAGACCTGGGCCAAGGGGGCATTTTCAGACAAGGGCATTCCTTCAACCGCTTGACGCAAGCTATTATCGATAACCGAATCCATGGCACGAAATACTGCGGCCATGCGGCCATATTGCCTGAGCCAGAGACCTGCGAAACAGACATCCTGACCCATGGGCAGCAGGCCATCCTTCGGATTCCGCCAATCCACCTTACCCTGTATCAAACTCTTTAAATCCCCGTGTTTTTGGCCGTCACCTTCAGTACAAAATGTCTGGGCCGACCGATAGCCCGGCCGAACCAGCACACGAAAGTATACACCCTCCTCACTATCTCCCACGGCAATGGTCTCATGACCCGAGAAATTTTCCAAGACAGGACATAGTGCTTGGGCTAAAGGCGACTCATCCAAGAGCAGCACCTGACTATCAAGGACGCCACCCGCTACACCCGTGGCACTACAGGCCGCAGCCACGTATGGTGTAACGCCACCATGCACAAAAAGGGGCAACCTGGTCTGATCACGCCATTTTTGCAGCAAAATGAAACTGCTGTTTTCGCCGACAAAACCACCGGACTCATTTCCCTTTATGACAAGACCATCAACAATCCCATCCAACGGGATCTCGGGCCAATGGGCGGTTATCATCTCAGCTAATACGCGGACACCCTTTTGCCTGAGTCCTGCAATCCACTCCTGGCAGGCAAGGGCTGTTTTACCATCCAAAATTAGCCAATGCAGTCCCTTTAGGGCATACTTAACCACGCCAACCCGTAGACTATCGTTTACAGAGTCAAGCTTTAACCCGTATTCGCCAGCAGCCTTTTGGGAAAGTAAATCGAGCTGGCCGAGAATAAGGTCAGGGTCGGTTTCGAACTCGGCATTCAGGATACCGACACCTCCGGCACGGCAGGCAGAAATGGCCAGCGTTGCATCACAAAAACCGGCCGGGGTGTATACAAGTTTGTGGAATTTTGTCATTGTCTGGTTATAGTCCCTTCGAGACCTTTGAATTTTCCAAAATTTGTCCAGGGTTCACTTACATGCCCGATTTTTCAAAAAATAAGGCATGATGCTAAAATATCACAAACAATTGTTGATCAAAGGACAACCCCAGGAACTTCTTGAAAGAAATCCGGTCATTTTTACCTGAGTCACTCACAGTTTTTTGGGAGATACCAAATTCTATCTTCGGTCATCCCCGTCTCATAAATACAGGGGTATGGTAAATTATGGGTAGTTGTGCAAAGCTCTCATTTCATCAATACGGTTGGTCAATTTGGTAACGAGAAAAGGATTGCGGCATACGTGAAGAAACAGGGACTGGAAAAGGATTACAAGAAATTGCATAGTCAACAACTCGAGTTATTTGGTTAGGATACCCCGCAGCTTGCTGCGGGGTAGTTCATTTTTGACGATCTTGCAAAAAGTTTCAACAACCCTGTCACTCTTACACAGCAAGAACTCTTTGTTCTGCAGTATGCCGAAAAGACAAACTTCCTCTTTTTTAGAGGAACAGGCGTCATAAGTAGAATATGTTCTAATGCGGTAATGTCAAGGTAATAAAATTGGTGCCGAAGCCGGGACTTGAACCCGGACGGGCGTAGCCCACTACCCCCTCAAGATAGCGTGTCTACCATATTCCACCACTTCGGCAAATAGTTTTTCAAAAAGCAACACCACCACCCTCTTAGACAGCCTCCCTTGTTTTGAAACCTTTACGAAAGTTTCCCTTTAAGGGTGTGTTCCTGCCTTCGTTTTTTGTTCTGGAGTTGCTGCTGATTTTTCTGTACCCGTAGGAATGGCTTGGTTTGCTGCCTTTGTCTGCGGTACCGTTTTTTCAACCGCTGGTCGAGAGTGGCTATCCATCAATGATGTTCCTTTATGGATAGCATATGACAGGAAAAGAGATGTCAACATAAAGACTGTAGCCACCACTGTAGTCATTTTCCCGAGAAATGTTCCTGGACCACTGCTCCCAAAAATAGTTTGACTTGACCCACCAAAAGCCGCTCCCATATCCGCACCCTTACCAGCCTGAAGGAGAACGACAAAAATCAGCATAAAACAAACAACAATATGCAAGACAGTAACGAGAATTTGCATGTTAACATACCCTTCTAAGAGATTTCATTTAAGATCTTACTACCCTAATAAACGATTCCACATCCAGGCTCGCTCCTCCTACCAAAGTACCATTTATGTCCCGCTGAGCCATCAGAGCAGATATATTATCCGGATTAACGCTTCCCCCATAGATGATGGTTAGATTACTGGAGATATCTTGCCCATGGTTTTTCCCCATCACTTGGCGAATAAATGCATGCACCTCCCCGGCTTGCTCCGGTGTTGCCGTTTTACCGGTACCGATAGCCCAGACCGGTTCATAGGCAACTATAATATTTCTTATATCATCAACAGTAAAACTGTTCAATCCTTCTTTAATTTGTCTTTCTATAACGGCAGACGTCCTTCCCTCTTCTCGTTCATCGAGGGTTTCTCCAATGCAGAGTATTGGTCTCAGGCCGAATTTCAGAGCAGTTCTGAGTTTTTTATTAATTACCTCGTCTTTTTCGCCAAACAGGGTACGGCGTTCGGAATGGCCTACGATGACATATTCACAACCAGCATCAACCAGCATCGGGGCGGATACCTCCCCTGTATAGGCCCCCTCTCCCCTAATATTTTCGTGGAGGTTCTGGGCGCAGAGTTGAATCTCTGAACCCTTCAGCGCCTCCGCTACAGCATAAAGAGCTGTAAAGGATGGGGCAATGGCTACGTCCCTGTCAAGAGGTCCGGTAAGTTTCTTTCTCAGCCGAGATGCGAGATCAACTGCCTCCCGGATTGTTTTATGCATCTTCCAGTTACCTGCTATAAATGGCCTGCTCGTCATTGTGTACCAAAAATCGATAAAAATAAAAGGCTGAGAAGTCCCAAAGGTTTTTAAAAGTCTTACGTACAAAACCTCTATACCATAAATCAACTTTCAGTGTTTCATCAAAGTCTCTTCCCCATGTACAGGGCAAGATCCCTCATTCTGCATGCATAACCGCTTTCGTTATCATACCATGCAAATACCTTGATAAAATTTCCCCCAATCACTTTGGTCAGGGGGGCATCTACAATAGATGAGAAAGAACTGCTCGTAAAATCTATGGAAACTAATTCCTCTTCGGAGAAAGCCATAATGTCCTTTAGCTTGCCCTCAGACGCCGTCTTCAAGGCGCCGTTGATCTCGCCGACAGTAACCTGACGCCCAACCTCTACCGTCAGATCTACCAGAGAGACATTGGGTGTCGGAACCCTCAGGGCAAGTCCGTCAAGTTTTCCCTTTAAAGCAGGAATCACTTCGGCAACCGCAATAGCTGCTCCTGTAGATGTGGGAACAATAGACATGGCTGCTGCCCGGGACCTTCTCAAGTCTTTATGGGAACCATCGAGAAGTCTCTGATCCATCGTGTAGGAGTGTATCGTTGTCATGAGTCCCCTGATAATAGTAAATTCGTCATTGATGACTTTGGCTACGGGGGCAAGACAGTTTGTAGTACACGATGCATTGGATACAATGTGATGCCTGCCCGGGTCATAGGTTTCTTCGTTGACTCCCATTACAAAGGTACCGTCAATTCCTTTCCCGGGGGCGGAGAGGATTATCTTTTTAGCCCCGGCGGTAAGATGTCCTGAAACCTCATCTTTCTTTCTGAATTTACCCGTTGATTCGAGGACGATATCAACGCCCAACTTACCCCATGGTAGATCGGTGAGATTCGTGGTGACGTTTGTTACCTGGATTTTTTTCCCGTCCACAACGAGAGCATCTTCCTCTGTAACAACAGAGGCCTTAATTTTCCCATGAACCGAATCGTATTTTAGAAGATGAGCAAGAATGTTTGGTTTGGCCCTTGAATTAACGGCGACAATGTCAATATCTTTACAACCAAGGCATGCCCTGATGAGATACCTGCCGATCCTGCCAAAGCCATTTATTGCTACTTTAACAGCCATGATTCACCTCCTTTAAAATCTTAAATGAGAACTTTGAAATTTGTGTTCACAGGCACTGACAATCTTTAATTCGCGCCTTCTGAATTCCATTGCCACCATTTTGTGAAGAAGCGGCTCTCATCTGCTCTTACTGAGCCGCAGGAAAATTGAACATGGTCGACTATAAGTCGATCAATTAAGTATGATATCCATACTGCTTATTTTAGTCAACTATTTTTTCCGAATATTTTGTCTAAATCGTTTACATAACGGTAGCCTTTAAGTTGTTTAATAAACAGGAATTAATGGGCCAGGAAAGATGATCCTACCTGTTTCGGGTAACACCCACCCTGTCGCAGTAGACTGTCACAGGACAACTGCTGCAGAACGGTGAGATAGGACGGCAAATGTTCCTGCCGAAAGTTACCATCAAGGTGTTATATATGGACCAGTACTCGGGGGGCAGTTTCTTCCTTAGGGCATACTCAGTTTGTTCAGGGGTCTTAGTTTTTACATAACCGAGGCGGTTTGAAATGCGGTGAACATGGGTATCAACACATATCCCTTCTTTCCCGTATCCCAGTGAAACAACGAGGTTGGCTGTTTTTCTCCCCACGCCTTTGAGAGTGAGCAATTCGTCAATAGTATCAGGAACGTGCCCGTTGAAGCGGTCAATCACCTCCCCGCAGGTGAGGAGAATTGTCTTCGCCTTGTTTCTATAAAAACCAACAGGATAAATCGCCCTGATAATCTCTTCCTCGGAAATTTTCAACATCTCTTCCGGAGTGGAGGCGAGGGCGAAAAGCCTCTCCGTGGCCGTTGCGGTTACTTCATCCTTGGTTCTCAGGCTTAGGATAGTAGAGATAAGGATCGTGAAAGGTCCCCTCTGTTCCTTTGCCAGATAAGAAACAACGGGAAGTTCCCGCATGGTTTTCTTAAGTAGGCCGATAACATCCTTGATCTTCTGGTCGTTCATTGATTTGTATCAACCAAAGGGAGCGATAATCTGCTTGAAGTATTGTCTTTCTGTATACAGTCTTACGATTCTCAATTCAAGTCATTACTGTACGGCCTGTTGCCCAAATGTTAATTTTTTACCGTTGCGACATTTTTTATCTTAGGTCTGTCAAGTTCTTTGAAAATAACATTCATAATTGCCCCGATATATCAAAAACAGGTTATTTACCACGGAAACCGGAAGAGAAAATGCCTTGATTGAAGTAGTTCTTGCTGTTGAGGCTCTTGCTGCAATGCTTTCCTTCGGCATGAGGGTTTTCTTTACCAATACCTGGATGTTCTGTATTGCACAGGTAAGATACTCTTGAATCCGCATTCGCGCCAGAGACCCCGCCACCGTGCCCGGTCAAATCCGTACCGTGTGGCCCTGGCAAAGGACCGTTCCATAGGGTGTTGCCTGATTTTTATGTCCCCCTAAAAAAGAGTTTGCAGATGAGTTCTATTTTACGTAGAATAACCGATCATTATGAGGAGAGCGAAGTGTAACATGAAGAAGAGCGCATATCTTGCAATAACGTTGTCTTTATTGATTATACTGGGAAGCTGTAAAGGTATCGCTTCGGCCTCGGGCAAAATTCAGGTTGCCGTCAGTGTTCTACCCCAGGCTTATTTTGTGGAGAGAGTGGGCGGAAATCGGGTGAATGTCCAGGTTATGATCCCGAAAGGGGCATCTCCTGAGATATATGAACCGATTCCGCAGCAACTCGTCAGGCTGTCCGACTCTCACATTTACATTAAGATTGGTGTACCAACCTTTCCCTTTGAAAGGAAATATCTACCTGTCATTGGTGGGAAAAACAATAAAATGACGGTGGTCAATATGTCGGATGGTGCACGCTACCGTGAAGATGATCCTCATGTGTGGACTTCACCCTCTTATGTAAAGATAGCGGCCCGGAATATCTGTGAGGCTCTGTCCCTCTACGATCCTCAGTACCGAGATTATTACAGGAAAAATCTGGCATTATTTTTAGGTGATATTGATGAGTTGGATCGTAAGATCAGAACAATGCTTGCCGGCAGGCAAGGTTATGCTTTTATGGTTTATCATCCTGCATGGAGCTATTTTGCTGAGGAGTACGGCCTGAAACAACTGGCCATTGAAGAAGAGGGGAAAATAAAAGGAGCATCACATATCAAAGAGATGATTGATACGGCAAGACAGAAAGGCATTAAGGTTATTTTAGCTCAGAAGGGTTTTGATACAAAAACTGCGCGAACAATCGCCCACGAAATCGGGGGGAGAGTAATGGAAGTAGACCCATTAGACAGGAACTGGCTTGACGGCATGGAAACCTTTGCAAAAACCCTCCAGCAGGTGTTGAGAAAATAAGAAAATAAAGATGGAACACCTAATTGAAGTTACCAACGTATCGTTTGGATATGAAGACATTCCTGTTCTTGAGGATGTTTCTCTGAATATATTTGAGAAGGATTTTGTTCTTATCATAGGCCCCAATGGAGGGGGAAAAACAACTCTTTTGAAACTCATCATCGGGATTATTAAACCCTGGATGGGTTCCATCCATATCCATAAAGATGTTTCCGGAAGAGTAGGTTATGTCCCGCAGTATGCAAGTTTCAATAGAAACTTTCCTATTAGTGCTTTTGAAATGGTACTGACGGGTTGTATTAATACACAAAATTACTTCGGTAAATACAAAAAAGACGATATTGAAAAAACCGGCAGGATACTCGAAAAAGTAAATATGTATGCCAGGCGGCATGAAAACATTAACAATCTCTCCGGTGGTCAGATCCAGAAGGTGCTTATCGCCCGCGCCCTGGTTTCTGAACCACTGGTGCTGTTTTTGGATGAGCCGACCGCATCAATTGATATTACATCAAAAACCAGTCTAATGGATTTTCTGAACGAACTTAATGAAAAGATGGCTATTGCGGTCGTAACCCATGATCCAACTCCCTTTGCGCCAACATACAGGCACATTGCCTGCCTTAATAAAAATCTCTACTTTCATGAAAGGGGAGAACTGGACACCCATGTTTTAGAATATGTTTATGGTTGTCCCGTCGAATTACTGGGACACGGCATACCTCATACTCTTTTGAAGAAACATTGACGTATCTCAGAGATCAGGGATCGCAGGTTAGGTCGCCCGTTGATCTTTCAAGCCTGGTTCCTGGAACTGACACTTATGCCTATGGGAAATATCTTATCTTACGAATTCATGCAGAATGCTGTCTTGACCGGGATCATGGCCAGTATTGTCTGCGGTGTCATAGGGCCTTTCATTGTAACAAAACGTATGGTTTTTATCAGTGGCGGCTTGAGCCACACCGCATTCGGTGGATTGGGCATCGCCTATTGGCTGGGAGTAAAGCCTCTCTACGGAGCAACCGCTTTTGTGCTACTTTCCGCGGGGATAATTGGAAATTTGAAAGAAAAGATGAGTGACCTGTTTATCGGTATCCTCTGGGCTGTAGGAGTGGCCATAGGGATCATTTTTATCCATATGACTCCGGGTTACACCCCGGACCTCATGACCTTCCTGTTCGGGAATATCTTGATGATACCCAGAACAGATGTCATCATTACCTTTATTTTAGTGCTAATCGTAACTTTAACGGTTTTTATATTTTACCGGGGTTTTGTAACTATTACCCTCGACGAAGAGTATGCCCGGGCCAGGAAATTGCCCGTAAAGGCACTGAACATGGCACTGATTATCTTAATTGCCCTCTCCATTGTAACATTGATTCAGGTGGTCGGTATCATTCTGGTTATCGCGCTGCTTACCATTCCTGTCGCAGTTGCCGGCGAAATGTCCTTGAATTTCAAGCAAATCATATGGCTTTCTATCGGATTCGGTATTATCTTCTGTCTCTCCGGACTTTTCATTTCCTATCTTCTTGAACTACCATCAGGGGCCTCAATCATTCTCATCGGCGGTATGTTCCTTATCTTTGTCAAGGGCGCCAAAAAGCTGTTTCCCCGTCAGAGAGCCATCGTCTCCCATGAGGGGTCCCGGACGAAGTGCAGTACCCAGTAACTAAAATAACTGTTAAGCGATAGAACATTTGTTGCTTGACATTTTCTTAGATAAAAGGTTATAAGCACCAATTCACAAGATGTGACGAACCGGAAACGTTAGATTCTGATAGGATTTTTTGCGGAAGTGATTTTAGTCCCCATCGTCTAGAGGCCTAGGACACCGGCTTTTCACGCCGGTAACCGGGGTTCGACTCCCCGTGGGGACGTTTAAATAAGCCATTTCACACCTGCAATGGCCGTCACAGACTTTTCCGGTACAAGAATACAGCTTGCCGTGATTTTAACGCCTATTCGGTCCAACTCTAAAAGACGGTGGATCGTCTTCTGATTTTCCAGTAAAAAATCACCATAACCGGCGGAGTAACGTTTCTGCATGAGTGTTTTATTCTCCCGGCGCAGATTCTGTTTAAAATAACTCATGATCCAGTCCAGAGATGCGTCAGCCATTTCACTGGCTGCCGCATCAAAAACGACAGACCGTTTTAGATTGTCACTTGCGGCATCTTTCTCAATCGCCCTCATTATATCGTTGCCCGCCGTGGCACCCATCAGGATAACCTCTTGACAATGCTTAAGAAATGCAGCAAGTTGTCGGCTCTCAAAGATCAAATCGTTGGACAGGGTAATTCTGGCGGTATCATTCTCCTTTATGGGCAGCCGTAACGCTGTACCCTGGAGATGAATCAGGGATCCGGCATCTTCTATATATTGTTCTACTGCCTCTTGCTGCCTGGATGGTATTCTGGTAACACCTCTGCGGTATCCAAGTCGTCCGTATATCCTTTTATGTGGCACACTGATGGATATGGTATCGAAAAAAATAGGGGAGTGCATATCGTTTTCTTTATCCGTTGACCGTGTTTAACTCTTTGTCGGTGAACGGTGGACGCTGAGCTATTACAAAGTCATTAGCCGACCGTGTCCAATTTCCCCGATTCTTCAGGGATCGGTTGACTATTTATAGGGAAGGATACGTGGAACGTTGTGCCTTTGTTGCTATCAGAGGTAACTGTTATTTGTCCTCCAAGTTCATCTACGGTTTTTTTGGTGACCAGCAGCCCCAGGCCGGTACCGTAGCGTTCCTTCGTGGACAACATTTCGGTAAATATATAATCTTCCCATCCATGTGGCAACCCCGGGCCGTTATCAGAAACCTCAAAAATCGCTATCGGTCCTTTGCGGCTGGTTCTTATCGCTACCCGATGATCGTTCCGGTTTGAATCGAACTTACAGGCATCCAGTGCATTGTGTACCAGATTACTCAGAGCTATATGGAGATCTTCAGCATTAAGTAACATAGTACCGAGTTCCCGGTCAACATCTATCGTCATTTCAATTTTTTCCCGTGCCGCTGTTTTGGAAAAAAGGTCAAAAACCTCAAGAGCCACATGATTAGGGTTTATGAGGCTGATCTCGTGCTCACGCTTTTTGGCACAGTAAAGTATATCCTTTACCAGACCGGCAATACGGGCTACATTGCGTTGCACCATCTCCCAGCCTTTTAAGGTTTCTTTACTGTCCTTTTTATTTAATCCTGAATTTACCACGTAAATGCCGCCATCAAGACCGGTGAGGATATTTTTGATGCCGTGGGCCATTGTGGCTACGGTATGTCCCATCATGGTCAGCTCGGTTTGCATACGCTTAACAGGTGTAATGTTGGTAGACATTTCCATCACCGCTGTAATTTCTCCTTTTTCATTTCGCAGGGGACTGGTGTAGACGATAACGAAAGCTTCTTTACCATCGCGGGTAATTACCTGTTCTTCGCTCACATGGACCTGACCGTCCTTAAATGTCTTACCTACCGGACATTTTGGACAGGGATCCGTTCTTCCTTTATATACTTCGTAACACAACTCCCCTATCCGGTCACCAAAGTCATTCCGGAACAGTTCGTTGATTTGAATTATCCGTAATTCAGGATTTTGTACAGAGATGTAACAGGGAACCTTCCGGAAGAGCTGGCGATAATCGCGTCGGGTTGGTTCCAATTCCTCGATGCTGTTTCGATCCATATTATTACCTGATCTGATCAGCTGGAAATCTATTTCATGCAAGTTTTAACTTTGGCAAGTAAATCCTCGGTGGAGAATGGCTTCTCGATAAATTCTTCCGGCTTAGGTAGCCCACCGCGATCACGGGCGAAGAAATCCTTATATGCGCTGACCCCTGTAAGAACGATTACCGGAATATTTTTGTATTCTTCGCTCTTTTTGAGTTTACGGTAGAGCCCGACTCCACTCTGATTTGGCATGATGATGTCCAGAACGACTGCGTCGGGATGAAATTCGCTGACTTTAATGAACCCTTCCTCCCCATCTGCCGCGGTTTCCGTCTCGTAGCCATTGTTGGTGAGCAGAGAAGTCAAATAGGTTCTCAAATCTTCTTCATCGTCTACGATCAAGATTTTCTTGGCCATTTTCCCCTCCATTTTTCAGCTTAATGGTTTATGGTTTCTAATCCTTTCCCCTTATTTTTTAATCTGTGTCAGGGTTTCCCTTACCTTTTCTCTTACCTCCGGATGCTGGTTTTTATCGTTCACTGCTTCTTCCAGGGCTGCCAGTACCTCCCTGTTGTCCCCCTGGCTTATCATACCCAGAGATTTCGCGGCCATGATACGCACCTCTATCTCGTCATCTGTTAAGCAAGTGACGAGTTGACTGCAAGCGCTCCCAGCTGCAGGGCCTATCTCTCCCAGCGCCCAGGCTATCGTTGCCCTTACGTACCAAACTAAATCGGCGGCCAATGCATTAGTGAGTGACGTTACCACCGGTGCCGCCTTTGGTCCAAGATTACCAAGAGTGTAGGCTGCATACTCTCTTACATCCTCGTGCTCATCTTGAAGCAGGGGTGTAATCTTTTCCGCGAGTATGCCTGCATCTAATCTGATCTCTTTTATGGTCTGCAACGCGGCCAGGCGGACAAACCAGATGCTGTCCTTTAGGGCTTCAATCAATACATTGCCAACGATGGGGTTATCATCAGCTCCAATATCTCCGAGAGTGCGGGCAGCGGCAAAGCGTATATGGCAATCATTATCTCCCAAGTCGCATATTAGTCGGGCTATCGCCTTTTCCATATTAAGAGTTTTTCAAAGATTTCATATTCAGGTCAATTACCGGTTATCAGCGATCGATATAAGACTTGCGACAGGTTTTTTCAAACCTGGATAAGTGACCATTCGCCTTCCTTAATCCCCAATTGATCAATAATGTCAACTGCCTGCTTATTGAGGTGGAAGGAATTTGGCTTATCCGGACCCACCATGATCACCGGTACCCTGAAATTGGCAGCGAATCGCTCGATCTGCTGGCCACCAAAGTCCGCACCACGTTCAGTGTATCCCAGTACTAAGAGATCATACTCTCTTCGATGCAGACAGCGGGCCAGTTCAGCCCCCTCATTTCCCTCACATAGCCGGAAGCCCACCTTAACAAAGTCTCCCAGTCTTGACTCATAGTACTCACGCAGCTCGTATTCCTTTTTGACCTGCAACTCATCGGTAACCAGCACCAGCGTGTCTTTCTTTTCATCTGCGTAGACTACTTCCCGGCGGAAACGGAAAGGTGAAGCCAACCAGTGGAAGATATTGAGTTGAATATCTTTCTTAGTGGCCAATCTGAAGGCATAATCAAATGCCCAGTCTCCCTGACGGGAATAGTGTGAACAAAGTCCGATTGCTTCCATATTTTATACCTTTCTCCTTCATTTTTTCTCTGTTTTTTCCGGAATAATTAAGGCCTCGGCAACCAAGTCTAAAATCTGGACCACCTGTATGTCAAGCTTATAGTGTTTTATCACGTCAGTAAGACCATCGACACAGTTATGGCAAATGGTACAGACTTGCTTAGCCCCCGTAGCTGTCATTTGTTCTGCCTTAATTCTTGCCACTTCCATCCGAAGAGGTTTATACTCCACCATAGACAGGAGCCCACTACCCCCCGTACAGCAGAAGTTGTCTGTCCGGTTGGGATACATCTCACGGAAATCGGTACAGACCCGGTTTAATATCCAGCGGGGCTCTTCAATAAGATCACCGGAACGGGCTATATTACAGGAGTCGTGAAAGGTAACCGGCAGAGGATTCCGGGAGGGATCCACCTTTATTATCCCCTGATTTATGTAGCGGATGAGGGTAATCAAAACAGATTCATTGTGAATATCCTGTTCATATTTGGCCCAGTTGTAGCCTTCCCACCGGCTGGACCGGTAACCATGGCCGCACTCGGAGATTACGATCCGCTTGGCCCGCAGACGCTTTGCCGCTTTGTAGAGATTTCCGGCTATATAACCTCCCAATTTGTCATCACCTGAGAAGAGCCCGAAGTTGGTCTGATCCCAGCCCCAACTTGGCATTGTCCAGCTCTCCCCGGCGAGGTGGAATATCTTGCCGGCATTGCCAATCGAGCGTGGGTCATACTTAATCTCACGGGGATTAACGGTGTACATGAAGTCGCAGTCTTCCTTATCTACCGGTATCTTGAAGGTGGGATCGTCCAATTCGGCCTGGATTTCTTCTTCCATCCATTCCAGGGTTTCGATATAATCTTCCTGTGTAACTCCCATCTGGTTACCGAGTTCCCATGAGTCCTTGCTAACTACGAAGACTCCCTCAGGCACAATCCCCAGTTCCGTGAGAAGCCCCCTGGTCATTCGAACGAGAATCGCCGTGTCCACACCCATCGGGCAGTTTAAGGTGCAACGCCGGCAACAGGAGCAGGTTCCAAAGACGATATTCTTGAGACGTTTTAAGTCTTCATCATCCTTGGGGCTATTTGCATGTACCCACCAAGGGACGATCCGGCCGGTCCAGTCAAAATGTTTTTTGAAGATACGCCTGATCTGGTCAGCCTTGTAAGCTGGGGTCATGGTCGGGTCGTGAGGACGGACTAGGGCGTAATGACAAGATTCAGCACACATGCCGCAATGTACACAACCTACCATCGAGCTTACCACCTGACGGCTCAATTTGGGTTTCAGTAATTCAAGCAATTTTTTTACATTATCCTGTTTGGGATTATAGACCTTGAGACGTCCATCAACAACACAAGGCGTCTTGTCTTCAACTGCTTTTATCTGTTCCTTTATATCCAGAGGTAAATTAATTACATCGGAGATATTAATGCATTTCTCGTTCAATGGTACTCTCCTTTCAATATTTGAGATATATTCGCATGTCTTATTCTAATCCGGCAGGTTGTTCCCCGCCTCTCTTCCGTGGGAACACTCCGCGATGCCCCATCGTCTTACCCAGAAAATAGCGGGTAAAAGGGTAATACAGGTAATGGGAAATCTTGGAAAAGGGGACGTAGACCAGAAAAAAAGTGGTCATGATGAAGAAAATTATCAGAGGCAGCTCGCTTGCCTGGTACTGATTAGGGACGGCGAAAACCCCGGAACCAAAGAAAGCAGACATCAATACCAACGAGAAGTAGTCATCCGGAGTACTGATAAGGCGCAGTGTCGGACTGGTAATACGCCGGATTAATCTTATTATACCGACGGCAAAAGCGGCTCCCAGAGCAAGTTGAAAAATATGCACCACCGCGCTTGTCTCAAATATTTGAGGCCAGTAGGGAATGATGAAGGTGGCACTTATTGCCGCCACAACTCCAAGGTGGAATATCACAAACTGGGCGTAAAAGTTCCAGTTTTGCCGTACGCTTTCCATGGCCCAGGGCATGGCAACACTCATCATCGAATAGGCTATTCCTACTTGCGGATTGCCTGCGGGATCAGTCAGTTCTTTGCCGGCCTTGAATCTAAACATCCAGATCAACCGGAGGATGTAAACTGTTCCCATGAAGGTCAGGGCTACAATCTGTACCTCATCCTCTAAAATTCGCAAAAATTCACTCATGTTTCCTCCTAAAATCGTATTTACTGCCTCGCTAAATAATATCTCAGAAAAGATGGTTCAATGAGATGATTCAACGGGGCACGGCTCTTGATCAGAAGTAGCTAAAAATTTGGAATCACAAAATATTTAAATATAGAAATAATTGCTTACAAAAAGGGTAATTGTTCATGGTGGACTGTTGTAAGTGTTGAATTACGTTTAAAGTATATAGAGTAATATTACTTAATATAAGTAAATAACTTATTATCAGCTAATTCTAATCATTTTCCGTAACTGTGTCAAGGTCATTTTTTTACAAGATCTTTGCTATTGCCTCACATCAAGGCACCGATTTGTTCTGAATGTGATAAGGTTCATCGTTGTTTCGTTTGCGGTAAAGGGTTTTTCATTTTAGGCAATCTCGAAAAGGGTTCTTGACTTTTCATGTCCTCATGATAAGATTCCACCCCGTGATTCAATCGTAGTATGGAGTTATATTGGTTGCAGCTCCCTTGGGACCTTTAATCTTTTTCTGTTCGCTTATTTTGTCAAGATTTGTCATGAAGCAGGCCGTTATTGTAAAATCTCTTAGTTTGCCGCCGGTATTAACCTCTGCATGGGACTTACCCGGGATAAAAAGAGGGAAACGATCATTTATCTGATTACATGAAACCGATATATAATTTCCAATCACGAAAAGAGGAGGGGAAAATGGGGGGAAATATACGAGAAGAAAAGGAACGCTGGGAAAAGACAACGTTGAATAAAGCCCTTACAAAGTCCAAGGAAAGAGAGGACGTTTTTAGAACTACCTCTCAGATCGAAATGAAAAGGCTATATACGCCTCTTGATACAGACGATATTGATTATTGTCATGATCTGGGGTTTCCCGGAGAATACCCTTTTACTCGAGGGGTACAATCCACGATGTACAGGGGACGTTTTTGGACTATGCGGCAGTATGCAGGGTTTGCAACGGCAGAAGAGACGAATAAACGGTACAAGTATCTTCTTGATCAGGGGCAAACCGGTCTAAGCGTTGCTTTCGACCTCCCAACACAGATAGGATACGATTCTGATCATCCTCTCGCTGAAGGTGAGGTAGGGAAGGTCGGTGTCGCCATTGATACCTTAAAAGACATGGAGGTTCTCTTTGACGGCATTCCGCTTGATAAGGTTTCAACGTCAATGACGATTAACTCCACAGCGGGTGTCCTCCTGGCAATGTACATCGCCGTGGCAGAAAAACAGGGTGTCAAGGCTGAAGGTTTACAGGGAACCATTCAAAACGACATCCTCAAAGAATATGCGGCCAGGGGTACATATATTTTCCCTCCCCTTCCTTCAATGCGGATTATTACAGATATATTTGCCTATTGTAAAAATCATGTTCCCCGATGGAATACCATCAGTATCAGTGGTTATCACATACGTGAGGCGGGCTCCTCTGCTGTTCAGGAACTTGCCTTCACTCTAGCAGACGGCATCGCCTATGTAGAGGCGGCAATAAAGGCAGGTCTTGATGTCGATTCTTTTGCCTCCCGACTTTCGTTCTTCTTCAACGCTCACAACAATTTTTTCGAAGAAATTGCAAAATTCAGGGCTGCTCGGAAACTCTGGGCAAAAATAATGAAAGAACGATTTAAAGCGAAAAAGGAAAGTTCGTCTATGTTAAGATTTCATACCCAGACGGCAGGATGTACCCTTACCGCTCAACAACCTGACAATAATGTGGTGCGGGTTGCCTTTCAGGCTTTAGCTGCCGTGTTGGGCGGAACACAGTCGCTTCATACCAATTCCAGAGACGAGGCCTTTGCTCTTCCCTCTGAAGACTCCGTCAGGATTGCCCTGAGAACGCAGCAAATCATTGCTCATGAGAGTGGTGTTGCCGATATGGTAGATCCTCTGGGGGGTGCATATGCCCTGGAAGACCTCACGAATGAGATAGAGAAAAAAGCAATGGATTATATTGAAAAGATCGACAGCATGGGTGGCGCCATCAAAGCGATTGAAGAGGGTTATATTCAGCAGGAGATTGGAGAGAGCGCCTATCAGTATCAGAAGGAAATCGAAGCTAAAAAACGGATTATCGTTGGTGTCAATCAATTCCAGGTGGAGGAAGAACCCCTCCGGGATATCCTCCGTATCAGTCCTGAAGTGGAGACATACCAGCGGGAAAAGCTTGCAAAAGTAAAAAGAGAAAGAGACCAGGCTAAGCTGGCAGAGGTATTATCTGCTCTCAAGAAAACAGCGCTTGGGACGGACAATCTGGTTCCTTCCATCGTGGAAGCAGTAAGGGCTTACGCTAGTTTAGGGGAAATTTCAGATGTCTTGAGAGAAGTCTTTGGGGAATACAGAGAAAATTAAAAAATAAAAGATATAAGGAGGTTTTATGTCTCGAAAGATTCGTGTGCTTCTTGCAAAACCAGGATTGGATGGTCATGACAGAGGGGTGAAGGTGATTGCCCGTGCTTTGAGAGATGCCGGAATGGAGGTGATCTACACGGGAATCCGTCAGACTCCTGAACAAATTGCAAATGCTGCTATTCAAGAGGGAGTTGATATTATAGGTCTTTCCTGCCTTTCTGGTGCCCACACTCACCTATTTTCAAAGGTGACACAGATTCTCAAAGAAAAAGGAGCCGCAGATATCCCCGTTATGGGAGGAGGCATCATTCCGAGTGAGGATATTCCAACGTTAGAAAAAGCCGGAATCAGGGGAATATTTCAACCAGGAACATCTACGGAAGAGATACTTAAATATATTCAGGAGAATGTGAAGTTATCCTGATTGTCAACTGTGAAGCTGTCAGTCGGACAACGTTCTTTGAAAATGGGGCATCTATATAGAAAGCTTTCGACTTATTTAATAACTGTTGGGATCTTTCCTCCGATGTAGAGGTTACATTGCCTATTATGTTTTTTTTATAGTTTGCCATTGACAAATAAAACAGGAATACATATTTTGTAACTGGTAAAGTTGACAGGGTAGAAGACGCACCTTTGCTTGGCTTTTACTACCATTTAACTTCCTTATTAAAAAGCAGGATCAGGATATCCATTTTTCCTTTGTGTCTTTCAACCATAGTTGGATAATTGTAATTGAATTCAGATGGATAAAAAATATTTGGTTAACAAATACAGATGCAAAAAGAGGGGACATCTGATACCGGATGTCTGCGAGGAGACGACCTGTGAATGGCGTCTCGAGAACGAAGCATTTTTGAATTGTACATGGGTTGCCTGTAATTACGGTCCCTTTACCCTGGAAGAGGTCGGCGAAATGATGGGAGTAACAAGGGAAAGAATAAGACAGATAGAAGCCAAGGCACTCAAGAAACTGCAACATAAGAAAAGAAGCGACCACTTAAAGGACTTCGCATTCTCCAGTAGTGACGGGGATAAATATAACTTTTAGTCCCTGAAACTCCCGTCAATCCTCCGATCACCGGAAAGCCTTACTGTTGATCCTTTACCATTTCCTTGAGTTCTTTACCCACTTTGAAAACAAGGGCCTTTCGGGGGGGGATTTGGACAGTTGTACCTGTTTTGGGATTTCTCCCCCAGCGGGACCTCCGATTTCTTACCGTAAAATTTCCAAATCCTCTGATCTCTATCCGTTCATTTTTCGTTAAGGCATTTTTCATCGCCTCGAAGATCACATTGACTGCGCAAGATACATCACGGAGGCGATAATCTTTCAGTGTTACCTGAACTTCCTTGATCAGCTCAATTTTTGTCATTACTAAAATCACCCTGTTCGTGTATGTTTTGCGATTTACCAAAGCATGGGGAACATGGGGGAGATAGAGAGGGATAAGCAGCTTAAAGCTCGCCCCCCGAAAAGAGGTAGTTAGCGCCGTGAAGTCTCAGTTGTTTTACTCTGTATTCACCGATAAGGGATGAGGTCAGCTCCTGCAAAATAAAGTCCCCGAATGAAACGCGCTTTCTTTTGGGATATACCACTTCTATCTCACCTTTAATGTGAGACATTTTTCCTGCTAAAGAGACGGCATAGCCTCTGTCACCAAGCAAATCAACCAGACCAAGTTTCTGCGCTTGTCTGCCTGAAAAGACCCTCCCATCTGCTATTTTTTTCAGTTTTTCTTTAGGGATTTTCCTCTCCTTACCCACCGTCTCAAGAAACTGCTCGTATATATCGTCAACCAGGGACTGGAGCAGGGCCTTTTCGTCACCTGTCATTTCTCTGACAGGTGATCCTATATCTTTGTACCTGCCGCTTTTAATAACAGATGATTTTAGCCCGATTTTCTTTAATAACTCTTCCGCATTGGCAAAATGCATGAGAGCGGAAATACTGCCGGTAATTGTCCCCGGGTTGGCCACAATCTTGTCGGCAGCACAGGCAATCATGTAACCACCGGAAGCAGCTACAGAACCCATGGAGGCAACCACCCTTTTCTTCTTTTTCAAGTCAAGAACGGCTTCGTATATTTCCTGTGAAGGAACTACACCTCCTCCGGGTGAATCAATCCTCAAAACAACCGCCTTTATGCTGTCATCCTTGCTAAATTCCTCCAACTGATCGACAAGATCCTGCGAATCAAGGATAACCCCCTCGATCGGCACGACCCCGACTTTACCGCTTAGCGTGAACACATGGCGATTTCTTCCGGAAGTTAATCCATAGACAAAAAGTAAGAACACCACACCGATGAGAGATAAAAGAAATATTCCCAAGATAACAGGATGTTTTCTCATTGCTGAATCTATCCTTCAGTGTTCGAAATTTTCACTTCAGCTAAGGCGTCTCTAAAATTGTAACCCACACTTTCGGTGTTATTAAGATAACGCCCGGTATTCTGACCGGCACTCTGATCAGAAGGCGATTCGTAGTCTTTTATGCTTAATCCGATTTTTCTACTTTTTACATCCGTGTTTTTAACCACCGCAGACACCGTGTCACCAACGGCAAATAAATCAGCGGTAGATTTTACCCTCTTCTGGCTTAACTCCGAAATATGAACCAGTCCCTCTATACCTTCCTCTATCTCAATAAAAATACCGAAATCAGTGATATTTGTGACCTTTCCAGTAACTACCGAGCCTTGCGGATATTTCGAATTCAATTCTTCCCATGGATCATTTTCCATCTGCTTGATCCCGAGAGAAAATTTTTCTTTTTCTACGTCGACATTTAAAACAATAGCCTCGATCTCCTGACCTTTCTGAAAGAATTCAGAGGGGTGTTTTACACGCTGCTTCCAGGAAATATCGGAGATATGTATCAGACCGTCTATCCCCTCATCGATACCTACAAAAGCACCAAAATCTGTAATATTCTTGACTACACCCTTTATTATGGTTCCCTCTGTATATTTTTCTTTCAAGCTTTCCCATGGATTGGGCGTGGTTTGTTTCAAGCCGAGGGAAATTCGCTTCGTATTCGGCTTAACGTCGATGACCATAACCTTGACTATCTCTCCGGTAGATAAAACTTTTGACGGATGTTTAATCTCCCTTGTCCAGAACATCTCTGAAATATGTACAAAACCTTCCACGCCTGGTTCAAGCTCTACAAAAACCCCATAGTTCATCAGATTGACCACTTTTCCTTCTACAACAGAACCGACAGGGTATCTTTCGGCAATCGTATCCCATGGATTGTCCGCAAGTTGCTTGAGGCCAAGAGAAACCCTTTCCTTTTCACGATCGAAAGAAAGGACCTTCACGGTGATCTTTTCCCCTTTAGGGAAACTATTTGGCGGGCGTGTTATTCTGCCCCATGATATATCCGACACATGAAGCAACCCGTCAATACCTCCCAGGTCAATGAAAAGACCGTAATCAGTTATATTCTTAATTACCCCTTCTATGACCTTTCCTACTTCAATCTTCTCAAGGGTATATTTCTTCTCAGATTCTCTTTCCTGTTCCAGGATCGATCTCCTCGATAAAACTACATTATTCCTTTTTCTATCATACTTGAGGATATTAAACATAAACTTCTGGCCCACATATCTATCAAGATCCCTTACCGGACGGACATCAACCTGGGAACCGGGAAGAAAGGCCGGGATCCCAATATCTACGGAAAGGCCGCCCTTCACCTTTTCTATAACGGTCCCTTCTATAATTGTATTTTGTTCAAAGGTACTTTTTATATCATCCCATACCTTAATTTTAGCAGCTTTATCCTTTGACAGAATAAGGTTACCATCTCCATCTCTTCTATCAACTAATATTTCGACCTCATCATTAACGGCAACGGTAATGTTACCTTCACTATCTTTAAGCTCTCTGATGGGGATATAACCTTCAGTCTTCCAGCCAACATCTACCATAACAACTTCAGGGTTTATCTGTACTACCCTTCCCACTATAAGCTCACCAAACTGCAAATTCTGCTGGCTTTGTTCGTAGAGTTCCTTAAAACCCATATTTTCTTCCGTCTCTTCAACCTGCTCATCCGTCGCGGCTCTCACCTGGGAACAATCTTCTGCTTCATTGTCCTGTGTTGAAACTAAGTTATCTTCGTTAACCATTAAACAATTACCTCCCCTGCCGAAAAATTTTATAAATTCGCATTTATGCGTATTAACTAACACACTGCTTACAAAAGATCAAGATAATTAGAATAACTCCGCTTACCTAATCTTTTCAAGCTAATTGTGTCAAGTATTTTAAGCCGAAGCTAAACCGGTTTGTCCCGCAATGTCTCTATTATGTAGTTGTGTTTAATTCCGATTTTAAATCAAAAACGAAATCAAGGCGACGACGATGCCAACGAAGATAGCGCTTTGATTTAGAAACGGAATAACAACGACGGAGATCTTTGCAGAGTAATGGAAATTAGATCCAGAAGGCGGGGATAAAGATTTTTCGGGCATCATAACGTCGCAGCATAGCGCCCCCGGTAAAGGCGGTTTCTTGGCGCTTAGACGTGGGTTGTACCTTTTGTACTACGGCATATGAATTAAGACATATGACTTGCTATGATCGCCATCCTCTCGACAACTTCATAAACCGTCATGTTCGTGGAATCAATAACAACAGCATCTTCGGGCGTTTGAAGGGAGGCTATCTTTCTTTCACGATCCTGTTTGTCCCTTATGAGTAAATCCCTCTCAACCTCTTGGTAATTGCTGTTAAGCCCTTTCATGGCTAATTCACTGTATCTTCTTCTGGCCCTTTCCCCGGCAGAGGCATCTAAAAAAAACTTTAAATCGGCATCAGGAAAGACCACAGTTCCCATATCCCTTCCTTCCGCAATAATACCTCCTTCTTCCCCGGCTTCGCGCTGAATGGAAAGCAGCTTGCTTCTCACAAGTGGAATTGCGGAGGCCTTTGACGCAAGAAGTCCTATTCTCTCGGTCATGATCTTATCCGTTATATCTTCGTTATTAACAAAGACCCTTAGATGGTCGCTCACGTTTTTTAAAGTAATATCTGTTTCCCTTAGCAGGTTTGACAGGCGTGCCTCATTATCTGTAGAAATTCCTTTGTTGGCCATTGTATAGGCAACGGCCCGGTAAAGGTCACCGGTGCCTAAATAGATATAGGACAAACGGCTCGCAAGAGCCTTGCCGGCCGTGCTTTTTCCTGCTCCGGCCGGACCGTCAATGGTGATAACCAGTTTCTTTCCCATACCTCTTAAACCTATAATTCTTCAGTGGTTCTGAGAAGCCAGCTTAATTTCATTTAGATGTTTTATGGCAAAACCGATGGTTGGATCTATACTTAATGCCTTTTTAAACATGGAGACAGCTTCTTCCGTCTCTCCCTTCTCTTTTAGATTCACACCTATATTGGCATAATCAATAGCAGAGTTTGGGTCTATCTCTACAGCCTTCAGGAAACATTCAATAGCCTGATCATATTCCTTCAATTTAAAATAACAATAACCCATCCAGTTATAAACGTCCTTTCTGCCCTCCTCCGCATCTCCGGCCTTTTTTAATACCGGGATTGCGTCTTCATACCTTTCCATTTCTTTGTAACATAAGCCGAGGTGAAGGTATATATTGCTCAGGTCTTCCCTCTCAGGCCGGCAGGCAAGTGCATTCTTGAAATAGTCCGTTGCGACCTTCGGGTTCAGCATCCCCAGGTGGCAGATGCCCATGTAATAATAGACGGGGCTTTTATTTATGAAAAACTCCTCTGCCTTATTCATTATGGCAAGGCCGTCTTCATATTCCTCAATGTTGATATGACTAACCCCGGTATAAAAAAATAAATCACCCAGGGGAAGCTGATCAGATCCCAGGTTCAGGGCGTCATTGAACCTGTCGATAGCCTCTATATAATCCTTGAGATTAAACTCACACAGACCCTTATAGTAATAAATCATTGCCGAAGACGGGAGATATCTTTCCGCCTCATTGAGGGCAGCCATGGCCTTATCGACTTTATTCTGCCGGAGATGACATAATGCCTTGGAAACGAGGATGTTCCCCATATCCGGAAAATCTCTTTCACTCCGGTTTTCCAGTATCCGATCAAACTGCCTCAGGGCGCCGTCATATTCTTCCCGTTTGACCAGTGCCATGCCAAGATGAAAGGAGATAACGCCGGCTTCTTTTTCGCGCTCATTTATCTTGAGGGTATCGTCCATAAGGTCAAGGGATTCCACAGAG
>Ga0265296_1000410_pt1 | contig 68881 bp, 63 predicted proteins | sample MunlanPumphouse1_FD_189073 | JGI IMG/M metagenome (GOLD analysis project Ga0265296, IMG submission 189073) | Groundwater microbial communities from a municipal landfill in Southern Ontario, Canada - Pumphouse #1 | ecosystem: Environmental > Aquatic > Deep subsurface > Groundwater | place...
AGTTGTTGCAAGACATGAAAGTCGAGCACCACGAGCGCATTGAGCAGAACCGCATCGCCATTGAAAGCCTGGATACCCCGGCTGACCCGGCTGATGCAGCTTCGGTAGAAGAAGAGCGCACCTGGTTGGTCAATGCCATCGACCGTGACCAGCGCATGCTGCCGCAACTTGAGCAGGCCCTGGGCCGTATCAAGGAAGATTCCTTTGGCTGGTGTGACGACAGCGGCGAGCCTATCGGCCTCAAGCGCCTGCTGATCAGCCCGACCACCAAATACTGCATCGAAGCGCAAGAGCGCCACGAGCAAATCGACAAGCATCAGCGCCAAGCCTGATCTGTCCGCCCCTGTAGGAGCGAGCCTGCTCGCGAAAGTCGTCAACGATTACACGTGTATTCTGGATAAACGTGTTGTCCCTGAGTTCTTCGCGAGCAAGCTCGCTCCTACATCAGGTGAGCGTCAGCAACCTCATCCCCCAGTCTATTGATCTGCTGCAAGCCCTAACACCAAAGGCCCATAGATAATGGCTAATTAGTGGCGTTTAATGCAGAGACAATAATGACAAGCAGTGGGGTGACAAGCATGGCCGGGGATGGATCTCTGATGGGCGCCGTCGTGGCGCCGCACGCGGTGAGCCGCCAACTGCCTGGCTGGGTAACACCGCTCCTGCAAAGCATCGCCCTGGTGCTGGTCCTGTTGGGCCTGGCGTTTGTCGACCTGTCGATCTACCTCTGCGTACCCGTCGCCCTGCTGCTGGTCTGGCTGCCGCGCCTGAAAAAACCGCCGCGCAGCCTCGCACCTGATGTGGCCGAGGATGCCATGGGCGCGTTGACTCGCGATCTGTCCTACACCACCAGCCATAATGCGTTGTCAGCCGCTGGCGTGGCCTATTCGGTCAAGCAACTGGCGGCCCGGGTGCAATCGCAATTGGGCGCCGCGCAGCAAATTGTCAGCAGTGCCGAAGTGATGATTGGCACTGAGCAGCTGACATCCCAACTCAGTCGTGAAGCCCTCGGCGCGGCGGGCCAGGCCCATCAGCGCAGCACCGAGGGGCGCGCGGTGCTGGGGGAGTCCATCAGCCGCATGCATCAACTCAGCCAGCGCGCCAGTGATAGCCGGCAATTGATCGAGGCCCTGAGCCAGCGTAGCGAAGAGATCCAGCGCGTGACCCTGGTGATTCAGTCCATTGCCAGCCAGACCAACCTGTTGGCCTTGAATGCCGCCATTGAAGCCGCCCGTGCCGGCGAGCATGGGCGCGGGTTCGCCGTGGTGGCCGATGAAGTGCGTGGGCTGGCGGGTCGTACGGCGACCGCCACCGATGAAGTGGGGGTGATGGTGGCTGATATCCAGCAGCGTACCGCGCAGGTGGTGGAGCAAATCCGCCAACTGTCCGTGGATCTGCAGGCTGGTGTCGAGCAGGTGGAACACGCCGGCGAGCAACTGGAGAGCATTGCCACCTTGGCGGCGGGCGTGGAAGGCCAGGTCAACGCCATTGCCCAGGGCACGGAGACCAATCGGGTGCAACTCGACAGCCTGTTCCACGCGGTGGAGCAGATGCGTAGCGACTTGACCGTCAGCGACCAGCAAACCCAGCAGTTGGCCGAGGCCGCGGTGCAAATGGAAGGGCAGGCCGAAACGATCAGCGAGCGTCTGGCCGAAGTCGGGCTGGACGACTATCACCAACGAATCTACGACCTGGCCCGCGAAGGCGCGAGCCGCATCGGCGCGCAGTTCGAGGCGGATGTCCAACAGAACCGCATCAGCCTCGATGACTTGTTCAATCGCAGCTACACCCCGATTGCCAACAGCCACCCAACCAAATACCACAGCCGTTTCGACGGCTACACCGACCAGGTGTTGCCGGCTATCCAGGAAGCCTTGCTGCCCCGTCACGAAGGTTTGGTGTTCGCCATTGCCTGCACGCCACAGGGCTACGTGCCGACGCACAACAAGGCGTTTTCCCAGGCACTGACCGGCGATGCCGCGGTGGATGCCGTGAACAATCGCACCAAGCGCAAATTTGAAGACCGCACCGGGATTCGCTGCGGCAGTCACCAGCAGGCGGTGCTGTTGCAAACCTATACCCGCGATACCGGGGAGCTGATGCACGATCTGTCGGTGCCGATCATGGTCAATGGCCGACATTGGGGTGGCTTGCGCCTGGGCTACAAACCCGAAGGGCGCTAGGCCCAGGCACCGATTGTTGCGCGTTATGCAAGGAAGCTTTTACGCCGATAGCTTTTTCCAGCGAAAGGAACCGCTTAAGATGCTGCACATTGTTAGCTAGCTAACTAATCCTGCGGAGAACTTCCATGCAAAGCAAAGTCGATGTGGCGGTGATGATCGGCAGTGGTGTGCCACAGACCCTGCGTGCGCGGGGCCTGAGGGCGTGCTGGGTGGTGTTGCTCAATGGTGAACAGCGCGGCACGGCCTTCGCTAGCCGCGACGAAGCCCAGGAATGCCGTGCCGCCTGGCAGGCACTGCTGGACCTGGAGCAATCCGACCGCCTGCATTGAGTGGCGGTTAAACGTTTTGGTGCAGGCGCTGGTTGAGTTCATCCACGGCAATCGCCCAGTCCGCATCTTCGCGTAGTTCTTCCTTGAGGAACTGCGCCTGTTGCGGGCTCCAGAAGGGGGCGTCGATCAGCTTCACATCTTCTGCCAGGGGATGCTGATCGATAAAACGATCGATTGCCGCCGGCGAGGCTTCCAGCCCCAATTGTTCGAACAGGTCGTGCAGGGTATGGGTGGGCGCGTCCATTTCATTCTCCAAAAGAGTGAGTCTCTACGGGTATGGGAGGCGCACCAGCGCGCATAGTTCGATTTGTTCAAGCCGCGCCTTGATGGGGCGTCTTGCCCAGAAGCGCTTCCAACTCCTTGGCCAAGGCACAGGCCTTGTTGTGGTCGCTGCGAAAGCCTTTGATCCTGCCGCTGGGTACTTCCAGGATATGGAAAAAATTCCTCCCGGCCGGGATGACCCGGTACAGTGCAAAACCTGCGCACACGCCATGGGCGTACACGCTGTAGAATAGCGCGCTATCCTTGCAGGGCAGGGTGCCGGAAGTCTGTGTCGGTTGGCGTTGAACTCGTTGCATGGCCAGCTCCTGTCGATCTGTTGACCTGCTTGCAGCATTTCGGGTGGTTTTAAGCCGTGTTGCTGTTCTAATATTGTTGTTGGCAGCCCACGTTCGGTTCCATCCAACGTTTTTCCGTTGTTTTTGGCTGTCGGAAACCACTCTTTCAAATGGGGTATTCTCTGAAGTGGGGCGTCCAGTGTTCTCTGGCCGATAAACCTGTGATTTCCTGCACTGCCTGACGACTTGTACAAGGACTGTCAGGCCAGGCTGTACGAGTCTGGCGGGAATCAACTTCAGTATGTTTTTTCAATGTGTCGTGCCGTATCGGCCTTTTTTGTGCTGCCTGCCTGGCGGGCAGCGCTTTTTTTGATGTGGGGGCGTTTCCTTGGCAGTCAGTAATCTGGATATGCACGCATTGTTCGTGCTGGGTGATTTGCGCGCGAAGTTGGTTAAACAGTTTCAGTCGCGGTTTGTTTACATCACTGAACAAACCCCTGAAGGCATTTACATTGCCGAAATCGATACCGAAACAGCGCTAGTGGTAGATGACAAACCCCGTTTGGAACTCAAGGTCGGCGATCATTTTCGCGCGGCGGTACTGCCCAGTCGTGAAGGTGGCAAGTTCGAACTGAAGTTTCGCGACATCAAGTTGACGGTCTATGGCCTGGGAGACTACGCGTTTGTTTCCACGGCGCAGGGCGAGGGCATTGTGTTCAAGGAAGGCCACAGCGTGATGCTGGTGTTCGCGGCCAATGAACAATTGCAGGAAGGCCTGAGCAAAACCCTCAAGGCCGTGACCGGCAAGGCCGCCAAGTGGCGCAAGGGTGAGCTGGTGAGCTTCAAGGCCAGCGAATAATGAGTGAAGGCCGGGCCCTGTTTCACCAGCAACACCAAGCGCAGGCCCAAGCCAAGGCCGCCGAACTGCTTGCCCGCAAAGATGATCTGCAGGGCGCCTGGTTGAGCTGGGTCGCCAGTCAACTCTATGCACTGCGGCCCGCCGAGTACGCCAGCATGGTGCGCCGGGAGCTGCAGCGTTTGCACCAACAGCCCTGAATACCTGCAACCCTTTGAACCTCTACTACAGTTCTGTGGACTTAATTGTTCAGGGGCTTTGGCGGTGTGACAGCAAAGCCATCCGCCATGGCTGTGTAAACGCGAGGTTCAAAGGCATGAAAGCAATTCGAGCGCTGTTGGCAGCGTCCCTTACCACCCTGGGCCTGTCGATGGCGGCCGCACCGGTAACGGCTGCCCAGGCGCCCATTCACTTTGCCGACCTGAATTGGGAAAGTGGCAGCCTGATCACTGAAGTTTTGCGGTTTATCGTCGAAAAGGGCTATGACCTGCCCACCGATACGTTGCCTGGCACCACCATCACCCTGGAAACCGCCCTGGCCAAAAATGATATCCAGGTGATCGGCGAGGAATGGGCGGGACGCAGCCCGGTTTGGGTCAAGGCGGAATCTGAAGGCAAGGTGGTCGGCCTGGGCGATATCGTCAAGGGCGCGACCGAAGGCTGGTGGGTGCCTGAATACGTGGTCAAGGGCGACCCGGCCAAGGGCATCGCTGCGTCGGCGCCTGAGTTGCGCAGCGTGACCGACCTGGTGCGCTACAAAGACGTGTTCAAGGACCCGGAAGCCCCGGGCAAGGGGCGCTTTCTCAACAGCCCCATCGGCTGGACCTCGGAAGTGGTCAATAAGCAGAAGCTCAAGGCTTACGGCCTGGACGAGAGCTACGTCAACTTTCGCAGCGGTTCTGGCGCGGCGCTGGACGCCGAGATCGCCTCGTCGATCCGCCGTGACAAGCCGATCCTGTTCTATTACTGGTCGCCGACGCCACTGATGGGGCGCTACAAGCTGATCCAGCTGGAGGAGCCACCGTTCGACGCCGAGGCCTGGAAGACCCTGACCGACGCCGACAACCCCAACCCCAAGCCAACGCGCTCGTTGGCGTCCAAGCTGAGCATTGGCGTGTCTACACCGTTCCAGCAGCAGTATCCGCAGATTGCGCAATTCTTTGAGAAGGTCGATTTCCCGATTGAACCGCTCAACCAGGCCCTGGCGAAAATGAGCGAAAAACACACCCCGGCCCGTGAAGTGGCGCAGGCCTTTCTCAAGGAACATCCGCAGGTATGGAAGGCCTGGCTGACAGAGGACGTGGCCGCCAAGGTCGAAGCCAGCCTCAAATAACCTTTGATATGAAGGTCCAAATGTGGGAGCGGGCTTGCCCGCGATTGCGGCGGGTCAGTTAGTTAGATGCCTACTGACACACCGCTATCGCGAGCAAGCCCGCTCCCACAGGTTTAACTGCATTCCAGCTCTAGAACCTGGTCTGCACCGCCAACTCGAAGGTGCGCGGCGATCCCAGGTAATACGCTGGCGACACATGGGCAAACTGCGCATACACCTCATTGGTCAGGTTGCGCACCCGGCCTGTCACCGAGGTGTGTTGATCGACCTTGTAGGTCAGGAACGTGCCGAACAGGGTGTATGCCGGCACGGTCAGGGTGTTGGCATTGTCGGCGTACACCTGCGCCACGTACCGCGCGTCCACGCCACCTTGCCAGGCCGGGGTGATGTCATAGGTCAGCCACAGGTTGCCCACTCGCTTCGGCACGTTGGTCGGGGTATTGCCCTTGCGCGACACCACCGCACCGCTGGCGATTTTCTCGTTGAAGTCATCGTATTGCGCGTCGACCCAGGCGAAGTTGCCCTCAGCCAACAGCTTGGGAGTGATGCGCAACGAACTGGCCAACTCGATGCCCTTGGACGACTGCGCGCCCACCGCAAGGCTGCGGGTAGGGTCTTGTGGGTCGGTCACCGCAAAGTCCTTGCGTTCGATGTGGTAGGCGGCAACGGTGGCTGAGCCGCGCCCGTCCAGGTAATCGAACTTGCTGCCCACTTCCCATTGCTTGCCAGTGGAGACATCAAACACCTGGGTGGTGCTGGTGGGCTGTTCGGCAGCGGTGCTGTATTGCACATAGACATTGGCCGCAGGGATGAACTGGTAGGTCAAGCCCACGCGCCCGGTAACCGGCTCCCAACGGCGTTTGACGTTAGGCTGATTGTCGCGATGGCTGGTCACGTCCAGGTCGATGGCGTCATAACGCAGGCCGGTCAGCAGCGACAGCTGGTCGGTCAGGCCCAGGCGGTTTTCGACGAACAGCGCCTTGGTCGTCACTTCGGTGGTCTTGTCCTTGATAAAGCCTGGTTTGGTGCCAGGAAGGTCGTAGAAATGCCCAGGATCGTAGTGGTTCGGGTCCACTGCGTTCTTGCCGGGCACATTCAGCGGGCTGGCGGTGGTGCTGTTGACCTTGTATTCGAAACCGCCAGACCAGGTGGTGGCCAGGCCGAACACGCTACTGTCATGGCGCAGCTCGAACTGGTTGCCGTCCTGCTCGCCCTGATGGCGCACCTGATAGGCCGTCGAACGGTTCACCACGCTGTTGTCGGGGCTGTACTGGTAGGTCTCCAGGTTGCGGTAGTCGCGCTGGCTGTCGAGGTGATAGAGGGTGTTGCGCAGGGTGGTGCTGTCGTTGATCCGGTAGTCGATGATCGAGCGGGCCCAGATCGTGCGTTGCTCGTAGCGGCCATCGGCGACGTTGTAGTTGTTGAAACGGTTGTGCTTGTCAATCTTCAGCTCGCCGGCCTTGGGGTTGAGCACCGGGGTGCCCCAGTAGGGGCTGTCCTCGTGTTCATCCTGATACTCCAGGGCCAAGGTGTGGGACAGGTTGGGCGTCAAGTCACTGAGCAAGGAGAAGGCCACGCTCCAGGCATCGCGTTGCTGGCGGTCGATATGCGTGTGGTTGGTGTTGCGGCTGACGTCCAGGCGCGCGTAGTGCTGCACCTCGGCGCCGGGTTCGGTCAGGGCGTGGTTCAGGCCCAGGGCGATGCCGGTGGTGTCGTAGCTGCCGTAGTTGAGTTGGCCTTCGACGGCCTGTTCTTCGCGGGTGGCGAGCTTGGTCACGTAGTTCAGCGAGCCGCCCACGGAGCCGGCGCCGTTGATCAGCGAGGAAGGGCCGCCCACCAGTTCGACGCGGTCATAAATCCATGCATCCACGGGGCGTGCCAGGCCACCGGCGACGTTGATGCCATTGAACATCTGGGTGATCTGGCTGCTGGTAAATCCCCGATAGGAGATAAACCCGCCAAACCCCGGCGGCGCACTGGCGTTGACCCCGGGCAGGGTGTTGGCCGCATCCTGGAAGGTCTTGGCGCCACGGCGCTCGATATCGTTGCGGTCGGCGATGCTGATCGAGGCCGGGGTTTCCCGCACGCTCAGGCCCAGGCGCGAGGCCATGCCGCTGGATTGGTCCAGGGCCAGGCCCGGCTCGTTGGCGGCGGCGCCGTCAATGGTGGTGGGCGCCAACTCAAGGGCCCAGGCGCAAAAAGGCAGGCAGCCGAACAGGCCCGCCAATAGTGGTAAATGTTTCATCGATAAATCCTGAAAAGCATGGCTTGCAAGCAGCGCACAGCCTTGCGCGCTTCCCTGGGGAAACAGCAACGTGTGCGGATCAAAAAGCGCAGGGATCAGGCGTAGGCGGGTGGGGCGCGCGGATTAGCCGCAGGCCAGGTAAAACGGGCGGGAATGTCTGCGGTGAGCACCACCGCCGGTGGTGGTGCGTGGGGTTGAGGCAGCACCGCAACGTTAAGGCTGGAGTTGAGCGCCGGGCCCATGCCGCCGGTGGAACACAGCGGGCAACCGAAGGCCTTGGACAGTGTGGGCAGGGACTCATCGCCCGTGTTTACGGGGGCTGGCGCCTGGGTGCGAGGGTCTACGGTACAGAACTGGCCGCCAATGCCGTTGAGCTGCATGCCGACCATTTGCCCATGACCAATACTGCAGGCGAACACGTTGAACAGGACGCAGCCATAGAGCATCCAGGCAATCAACGAGCGGTCGGCACGGGCGAGTTTCATGGGGCGGCACTTTATCACCAGACGACTAAATGCCTGCAAAAAATCTGAAAAGGACTATCCTCTTTCGGACTTTTTAAGGGGTATCCAGCCATGAGCTTTGTTATTGCGAGGTGGGTCGTCGGGGTATTTGCATTTATCAGCATGGTCCATGTGTACTGGGCCGCGGGTGGCAAGCTAGGCAGTACGGCGGCGATCCCGCAACTGCCCGGTGAGTTCGCCAGCGGGCCACGCCCGGCGTTCAAACCGTCGGCGTTGGGCACCTTCCTGGTGGCCGTGGGGCTGGTGCTGATTGCATTGCTGGTGTGCCTGCGGGCGGGGATGTTTTTCCAGCCGGTGGGGCATCAGGCTTTGCAGTGGGGGATCAGCGCGATTGCCCTGATCATGTTTGCACGGGCAATTGGTGATTCGGAGCTGGTGGGCTTTTTCAAGAAGGTCGGTGGGTCGCGGTTTGCCCGGCTGGATACGTTTTTCTACTCGCCGCTGTGCCTGGTGTTGGGGACGGGGCTGTTGGTCGTCGCCTGGACCTGACTGACACAGCACCGTCCAAAATGTGGGAGCTGGCTTGCCTGCGATAGCAGACTGTCAGCTGACCCATCAGTGACTGATCTACCGCTATCGCAGGCAAGCCAGCTCCCACATTGTTTACCGCGTATATTCCCCAGGGATCAGCTACCGCTGTCAGTCCTGCGGCTGCTGACCTCGGCCGGTACATTTTCCCCCGCCATGCGCTTGCGAAACAGCGACGTGCGCGCCAGCAACAGGGTGGTCACCGGCACGGTGATCGCCAGCAGGATCGGAATCAGCCAGCCGTGCAGCACCGGGCCGGACTTGAGGGTCGAAAAATAGATAATCGACGCCAGGGCCACGCACCAGGCGCCAAGGGTCGAAGCCAGCGCCGGTGGGTGCATGCGCTGGAAAAAATCCTTCATCCGCAACAGCCCGATCGCGCCAATCAGCGCAAACAGGCTGCTGAGCAGCAGCAGGATCGCCACGAGGATCTCCACCCACAGTGGCAGTTCACTGACATTGATCATTCGATCACCTCACCACGCAGCAGGAATTTGGCCAAGGCAAACGAGCCGACAAAGCCGAACAGCGCAATCAGTAGCGCCGCTTCGAAGTAGGTATCACTGGCATAGCGAATGCCCAGCACCAGCATCATCAGCATGGCCAGGATATACAGGTAGTCCAGGGCCAAAACCCGGTCCTGGGCCGAGGGGCCCTTGAACAGCCGCACCAGGGTCAGGACCATGGCCAGGGAAAACAGGAACAGGCTGAACAGGATCGCATTGGAGAGCAGGGCACTCATTCGAAGATCTCCATCAGGGGCCGTTCGTAGGCCTGCTTGAAGTGCTCGATAAACTGCGCGTCGTCATCCAGGTCGAACACGTGCAGCAGCAGGATGCTGCGGTCCAGGGCCAGTTCCGACCAGATGGTGCCGGGGACCACTGTGGTAATCATCGACAGCGCCGCCAGGCCGTTGGCGTCGCGCAGGTCCAGGGGGATCTTGACGAAGCGCGAGCGCGGCGGGCGTGAGCCGCAGGTCAGCACGCCCCACGCCACCAGCAGGTTGGAAACGATCACGTCGCGACCCACCAGGAAAAACAGGCGAATGATTACCCAAGGCCGGCGAATCCGGATCGGCAACGGGCGCAGCGGCGCCATCATCAGCGGTGCGAGAACGCCCAGGATCGCCCCCAGCAGCAGGTGGCCGGGGCTGATCGACAGGTTCAATACCAGCCACAGTATCCACAATGCCAATGACAGCCACGGGGCAGGGAACAGGCGTTTCATGGCTGCACCTCCACGGCGGCGGCCTGGGCTTGCGGGCCGGGCACCGGGCGGGTGGCCATGACGGCCATCACGTAGTGCTCGGGGTTATTGAGGCTGGTGGCGGTGTCCTGGGTAAAGCGCATGAGCATTTCTGCCTTGAAGGTCAGGCCAATCGCCAGGCCCAGCAAGATAAAAATCGGCACGCACTCAAAGCGGCGCAGCAGCGGCGACGGCCGCTCTTCCGGGGTCCAGAAGCGCTGGATGCCCAGGCGCGCAAAGGCGATCAACGAGGCCAGGCCCGAGAAGATCAACAGCGCCACCAGGCCCCAGGCTGCCGGGCGGATCGGCTCACTCACCGCATGGCCCAGGCCCAGCGGGTTGATCAGGGCACTGAGCAGGCTGAGCTTGCCGATAAACCCCGACAGCGGCGGCATGCCGATGATCAGCAGGGCGCAAGCTATAAAGCTCAGGCCGAGGAAAGCCATGGTCCAGGGGATAACTTGGCCGACCACGGCCTTTTGCTCATCATCGAGGTTGGTGCCCTTGGGCGGGTGCAGGGACTCCACCGGCCGTGGCAACACTTCGATTTCATCGTCCAGGGGCAGTTCATTGGCCGAGCGCGAGCGTTCGATCAGTTCGGCGAGCAAGAACAGCGCGCTCAAGGCCAGGGTCGAACTGACCAGGTAAAACAGCGCACCGGCGGTCAGGCTGGGCTGGGCAAAGCCCACTGCCGACAGCAGGATCCCGGCTGACACGAGGATGCTCAGGCTGGCCATGCGCTCCAGGCGCTGGGCGGCGAGCATGGCCAGGGCTGCGCAGAGGATGGTGGCCATGCCGCCGTACACCAGCCAGTCACCGCCAAACAGTGCCGAGGCGCCGGCCTGCCCGGAAAACAGCAGGGTCCACAGGCGCAACACGGTGTACACGCCGACCTTGGTCATGATCGCAAACATCGCCGCCACCGGGGCGCTGGCCGAGGAGTAGGCCGGTGCCAGCCAGAAGTTCAGCGGCCACATGCCGGCCTTGGCCAGGAAGGCGGTGGCGAGGATCGCCGCACCGGCATGCAGCAGGCCGCGATCGGCTTCCGGCACCAGCGGGATCTTCAGTGCCAGGTCAGCAAAGTTCAGGGTGCCGGTGACCCCGTAGATCAGTGCCGCGCCAATCAGAAACAGCGACGAAGCCAGCAGGTTGATCGAGATGTAATGCAGCCCCGACGACACCCGCGCCCGGCCCGAGCCGTGGAGCATCAGGCCGTAGGACGCGGCCAGCAGCACCTCGAAGAACACGAACAGGTTGAACAGATCTGCGGTGAGGAAGGCGCCGTAGAGGCCCATCAACTGGATCTGGAACAGCGCATGGAAACTGGTGCCGGCGCGGTCCCAGCGCGCCATGGCGAACAGCAGGGCGCTGACGCCAATGATCCCGGTGAGCACCAGCATCAGGGCCGACAGTTGATCCACCACCAGCACGATACCGAATGGCACCTGCCAATTGCCTGGCAGGTACACGCCGATGGAGGCCGGGCCGCCTTTTTGCGTCCAGTACAGCATCAGCATCGCGATGCCCAGGCCGGTCATGCTCGACAGCAGGTTGATCTTGGCCTTGAGCGGGCGGTGTTTCTCGCCCAGCATCATCATCAACGCGGCAGTCAGCAACGGCAGCAGGATCGGCGCGATGATCAGTTGGTTCATCCAGCTCATTCCTTGGGCTCCCGGCCGTCCACATGGTCAGTGCCGGTCAGGCCCCGGGAGGCCAGCAGCACCACCAGGAACAGCGCTGTCATGGCGAAGCTGATCACGATCGCCGTCAGCACCAGGGCCTGGGGCAGGGGATCGGTGTAATGGAGCAGGTCCTGAGGCACGCCGTCCTTGATGATCGGCTCCTTGCCGATAAACAGGCTGCCCATGCTGAAGATGAACAGGTTCACCCCATACGACAACAGGCACAGGCCCATCACCACCTGGAACGTCCGTGGCCGCAGCACCAGCCAGACGCCGGAGGCCGCCAGGACCCCAATGGCAATTGCGATGACTTCTTCCATCAGGCGGCAGCTCCTTGTGCTGGTGTGGCGGCGGCTTTCGCCTGGTTGCCGGGTTTATGGGCCCGCACCGATTGGTGACCGAGGGCGGTGAGCATCAGCAGGGTCGAGCCGACCACCATGGCGTACACGCCGACGTCGAAGAACAGCGCGCTGGCGATATGAATATCGCCCAGCACCGGCAGGCTCAGGTGCAGGGTGCTGGTGGTGAGGAACGGGTAGCCGAAGAACAATGCGCCAAGCCCGGTCAAGGTTGCCGACAACAGGCCGAACCCCATCCAGCGCATCGGCCGCAGGTTCATCTGGGCCTCGACCCACTGGGTGCCGGCGACCATGTATTGCAGGATAAACGCCACCGACATCACCAGGCCGGCGACAAACCCGCCACCCGGCTGGTTGTGGCCGCGCATAAACAGGTAGAACGACACCACCAGGGCAATTGGCAGCAGCAGGCGCACCAGTACCGCGGGCACCATCATGAAGCCCAGGGCGGTGTCGCTGGCCTGGCGCGGGTTGACCAGGTCGGTGTCCACATCCGGTGCCAGCAGGCGCTGTTGCGCGGGCAGTTGCTCGCTTTCCTTGGGCGGACGGAAGCGCCGTAGCAGCGCATACACCGTCAAGGCCACGGCGCCCAGCACGGTGATTTCGCCCAGGGTATCGAAGCCCCGGAAGTCGACGAGCATCACATTCACCACATTGCTGCCGCCGCCTTCCGGCAGGGCGCGGCTGAGGTAGAACGAGGAAATGTCGTTGGGGGTCTGGCGGGTCAGCATCGCATAGGACAACAGCGCCATGCCGCCACCGACCACCGTGGACAGCAGCAAGTCGCGCAGCCGGCGAATGCGTGCCTTGCGCAACGAACTGGGGAGTGGCGAGACCTCTTCGATCCGTCGTGGCAACCAACGCAGGCCCAGCAGGATCAGGACCGTGGTTACCACCTCGACCACCAGTTGCGTCAACGCCAGGTCTGGCGCGGAGAACCAGACAAAGGTCACGCAGGTCATCAGGCCGCAGACGCTGACCATGGTCAGGGCCGCCAGCCGGTGATACTTGGCTTGCCAGGCGGCGCCCAGGGCGCAGGCAATCGCCAGCAGCCACAGGGTGACGAACACGATGGAGCCCGGGATTTTCGGCCGGTCGCCCCAGCTCAGGCTGTTGCCCAGCATGGGGATCATCCCGGCGATCACCGCCACCAGCACCAGCAGGAACAACTGGGTCTGCAGGCGCTTGGTGCTGATGCGTTTCTCGATCTTGCGTACGCCGCGCATCATCACCACCAGGCAGCGTTCGAACATGCGCTTGCCATTGAAGTAGCTGATGATCGGCGGGTACTTGAAGCGCCCGCGCTTGAGTTGCTTGCGCAGCAGCAGGTACAGGACCGCGCCACCGGTCATGGCCACCAGGCTCATGATCATCGGTGCGTTCCAGCCGTGCCAGATCGCCAGGCTGTACTCGGGCAATACGCCGCCGACCACCGGCAGGGCGGCAGCGGCGAGGATCGAGCCCACCACCTGGGCCGGGAAGATCCCCACCAGCAGGCAGGTAAACACCAGCAATTCCACCGGTGCACGCATCCAGCGCGGCGGTTCGTGGGGCGTGTGTGGCAGGTCGGTGGCGGCCGGGCCGAAGAACACATCCACGGTGAAGCGCAGGGCATAGGCCACGCTGAAGGTACCGGCGATGGTTGCGATCACCGGCAGGGCGATTTCCACCCATTGGGTGGAGGAGATAAACACGGTTTCGGCGAAGAACATTTCCTTGGACAGGAAGCCATTGAGCAATGGCACCCCGGCCATGGAGGCGCTGGCGACCATGGCCAGGGTCGCGGTAAACGGGATCAGCCGTACCAGGCCGCTGAGCTTGCGGATATCACGGGTGCCGCTTTCGTGGTCGATGATGCCCGCAGCCATGAACAGCGAGGCCTTGAATGTGGCGTGGTTGAGGATATGGAACACTGCCGCGACGGCGGCCAGCGGGCTGTTGAGGCCCAGCAGCAGGGTGATCAGGCCCAGGTGGCTGATGGTGGAGTAGGCCAGCAGGCCCTTGAGGTCGTTCTGGAACATCGCGCAATACGCGCCGAGCAACAGGGTCAGGGCGCCGGCGCCACCGACTATCCAGAACCACTCTTCGCTGCCCGACAACGAAGGCCACAGGCGGGCCAGCAGGAACACGCCGGCCTTCACCATCGTGGCCGAGTGCAGGTAGGCCGACACGGGAGTCGGTGCGGCCATGGCGTGGGGGAGCCAGAAGTGGAAGGGGAATTGCGCGCTTTTGCTCAGGGCGCCGATCAGGATCAGCGCCAGCAGAATGGGGTAGAGGGAGTGGGCACGGATCTGGTCACCGGCGGCAAGCACCTGGTCCAGGTCGTAACTGCCGACGACATGGCCGAGCAGCATCACCCCCGCGAGCAGGCACAACCCCCCCGCACCAGTCACCATCAGCGCCATATAGGCGCCACGGCGGGCATCGGAACGGTGGTGCCAATAGCCGATCAACAGGAACGAGAACAGGCTGGTCAGTTCCCAGAAAAACACGATCTGGATCAGGTTGCCGGAGATCACCAACCCGAGCATCGCGCCCATGAACGCCAGGAAAAACGCGAAGAAACGCGGCACCGGGTCATCCGGCGACATGTAATAACGGGCGTACAAAGACACCAGGCTGCCGATACCCAATACCAGCATCGAGAACAACCAGGCAAAGCCATCCATGCGCAACACGAAGTTCATGCCCAGGCTGGGCAGCCAGGAGAACTCTTCGCGGATCACGCCACCGTCGGCGATCTGGGGGTAGAGCAGGGCGACTTGTACAGTACCGACCAGGGCCACAAGGCCGGCCAGCAGGGATTCAGTGTTACGTGCGTTGTGCGGCAGCAAGGCCGCCAGACAACTGCCGATGAAAGGCAGAAGCAGTAGAACTATCAGGGACATAGGCTTCTAATCTGCGGTGGTTTGGGATGCATCATACGTGCCGGAAACCGGATTACCAAACGGCAACCTGTGGCAGGATCCTACAAGATGGACCGAAAACGCCCATCTGTCCCTGTAGGAACGAGCTTGCTCGCGAAAAACCTCAGAGCGCTGCGGCGTATCAGCTTACCCGCGTCATCGTTAACGCTCTTCGCGAGCAAGCTCGCTCCTACCATTGGATTTCTGTTGCCGGGTTTTCATCTCGCTGACAATCACCGCCGCCACAATCAACACTGCCCCGAGCATTGCAATTGGCGGGAAGCGCTCACCGGCGATCCGCCCGATCACCCCGGCCCATACCGGTTCACCGGCATAGATCAGAGTGGCGCGGGTCGGCGAGACGCTTTTCTGCGCCCAGTTCATCGCCAGTTGAATCACCGCACTGGTCAGGCCCAGGCCCACCGCGCTGAACAGCAGTACCCAGGAAAAGTCCGGTAATGCCTCGCCCGTCGGTACTACCAGCAGGAATGAAAGAAGCGACGCAGTAGCCAGTTGCACCACCGTCACCCGGCGCACATCCACCTGGCCGGCATAGGCGCTGATCAGGATGATTTCGGCGGCAATCGCAATGGCGCCGATCAGGGTGGCAATTTCGCCGGGGCTGAAATTCAGCGATGCGCCGGCCGGCCCCGTCAGCAGCATCAAGCCGGCGAAGGCCAGCATAATGCCAATACTCGGCATCAACCCTGGACGGCGCCCCAGCACCAGCCATTGCAGCAGTGGCACAAACGGCACGTAGAGCGCGGTGATAAACGCTGACTGGCTGCTGAGGATGGTCTGCAGGCCAATGGTTTGCAGGCCATAGCCAAACATGATCGCCGTGCCGATGAACGCGCCGGCCTTGAGCTCGAATCGCGTCAGGCCACGCAGGTTGCGCAGGGAAAACAGGCCGACCACCAGCGCCGCCGCGGCAAAACGCAGGCCGACGAAGAACATCGGCCCACTGACGGTCATGGCGTGTTGCACGAGGATAAAGGTGCCGCCCCAGATCATGGTGATCAGCACCAGCACGCATTCGGCTTTGCTGAAGCGGGAAAACAGCGGGGAGGCGGTCGAGGTGGTCATGGCGGCTCTGGTCTTGCACAGGAAGGGCGCGGAACGCACAATGCGCCGCAGCTGGGCAGTATACTGCGCAAACCCACCGAGTGAGCAATATAGTGCACAAAGAAAATTCGCAACGGGCTTCGGTTCTGCAGCACGTCAGCCAGAACGTTCGTCGCCTGCGTCACGCCGCCGAACTGAGCCAGACCGCCCTGGCGGAAAAATCCGGGGTCAGCCGGCGCATGTTGGTGGCCATCGAGGCGGGTGAAAGGAACGTCAGCCTGTCCACCCTCGACCGCGTGGCCGAAGCCCTGGACGTGGCCTTCAGCGACCTGATCCAGGCGCCCGACGCCCGTGACCACAGCCGCATCAACGAGCTGGCCTGGGCCGGCGAAATCGAGGGCAGCAAGGCCGTATTACTGGCCAAGGCCACCGCCCGGCGCGAGGTCGAGTTGTGGGAGTGGCGCCTGGAACCGGGCGACCGCTATTGCCCGGATCCCGACCTGGAGGGTTGGAGCGAACAGTTGTTCGTGTTCGAAGGCAGCCTGACCCTGGTGGTGGACGACGTCGAAACCATCATCGCCGCCGGTGAGTTCTTCATGTTTCCCAGCCACCAGCCCCATGCCTATCGCAATGAGGGGCCTGTGGCGGTGCGGTTTATCCGCAATGTGGTGATCTAGACCCACACATCATTGAGCATGGTCCGCTCGCCGCCCTGATCGCCGGTATTCAACACCCCACAGGGCTCGACCAGCAGTAATTTCACCTCGCCCTCGGCATACGGCTTGTGTTCCACGCCCTTGGGCACCACGAACATCTCGCCGGCGCCGATCTGTACCGCGCCATCGCGAAAATCAATACGCAGCACGCCATCGAGGACGATAAACGTCTCATCGGTATCCGCGTGGCTGTGCCAGACAAAATCCCCCTCGATCTTTACCACCTTGAATTGGTAGTCGTTCATCTGTGCGACGACCTTGGGCGTCCATTGCTCGCTGAACAGGCTGTATTTGTGCGCAAAGTTGATGGCGGTGTAGGCGGGCATGGCAGTCATCTCAGTTGATTCGGGAAAGGCCTGACCTTAAGTGCAACGCGAAAACCGGTATTGAATGATCGTGCGATTGTCAGCTCAATAGAAACGTTATATTGTATCTATCAATAACGATTCTCATGTGCCGCCAAGCCTGAGGTCGGCTTGTTTATTTTCGGCTCAAGGGATTGCAGATGAACCAGTTGCACGGGATAGCTCCGCGGTTTTCAACATTGTTAGTGGCGGGCGTGCTGTCCTCGCTTCCCGGCGTGCCCGTAGCGGCGCAGGAACGCGAAGAGTCAGTCACCGAACTTGAAGCCACCCAAGTCAGCGCGCCGCTGAACAAGGCGCTGGAGGTCAATGCCGGTGGTTTCGGCGCCAAGGACGCCATGGAAATCCCCCTGGCCATCCAGAGCTATTCCAGCAAGACCATCGCCGACAGCTCCGCGCGCACCGCCGTGGATGTGCTGAGCCTCGACCCTTCGGTGCTCAGCTCGTCTGGCGGCAGCGGCTTTGACAACTTCCGCCTGCGCGGCTTTGCCATGGATAACTTCAACACCATCCGCCGCGACGGCCTGACCCTGGCCCCGCACCACGATGTGCCCCTGGAAAACGTCGAGCGCATCGATGTGCTCAAGGGCCCGTCGGGTTTCCTCTACGGCTTCAACTCGCCGGGCGGCACCATCAACTACATCCTCAAGCGCCCGACCCTGGAGCCGCTGCTCAATGTCAGCGTACAGGGCTCGTCATTGCTCGGCCGCTACGTGGCGATTGATACCAGTGACTCATTCAACGACGGCGCCTTTGGCTATCGCCTGAATGCCGGCTACGAAAAAAACGGTGACTTCGATCACGCCCGCGACATGGAGCGCAAGTTTATCGGCCTGGCCACCGACTTTCGCTTGAGCGACCGTGCGCTGTTGCAACTGAACGCCGACTGGTCACGCAAATCCACGGTCTCCGACCCGTTGCTGCGTGCCGACCAGAGTGGCCGGGCCAACCCGCTGGACCCCTCCAGCTATGTACTGCCGCCCAAGGTCAATCGCCGGGATCTGCTGACCGGCTCCTGGTTCCGTCACCAGACCGAAGGCGCCAACCTCGACGCCAAGTTCGAGTACGAACTGGATGACAACTGGACCTCCGTGACCCAGGGCAACTACTCGCGGGTCGAGCGCCATGGCGGCTACAACGATCTGTTCGGGATCAAGCCCAACGGGGACATTGGCTCGGCCGACTTTTACGTGTCCCGTGGTGAAGTGTTCAGCACCTGGTCGCTGCAGTCTTACCTGGCCGGCAAGTTCGCCACCGGCAACATCTACCACGACGTGTTCTTTGGCACCGGCTACAAACAGTTCAAGGATGTCAGCCCGTTCTGGGATTCGGTGGACAGCGGCACTGCGGGCATTGGCATCGGCGACGTCTCGGTAGGCAACATCCTGCACCCGGTCAACCCGCCCAAGTGGCATTTCGGCCCCGAGCGGCCCACCGACTTTGTGTCCTCCATCAAGGAAACCTCTGTCTTTGCCAGCGACCTGATTTCCCTCACCGAACAATTCCAGGTGATGCTCGGCGGGCGTTATATCTGGTACCGCGCCGATGAACTGTCGGCCATCGCGCCCTCGCAAAGCCATAACGTGTTCGTGCCCAGTGCCGCGCTGATCTACCGGCCGTGGGACAGCCTGATGACTTACGTCAGCTACTCCAAAGGCTTTGAAAAGGGTGACTACGCACCCTACAACGCGAGCAACGCCAACCAGCCCACCGATGCCATCGAGTCCAAGCAGTACGAGGTGGGCCTGAAGCTGGACCTCAATGAGCGCCTGAACCTGGGCCTGGCGGTGTTCGATATCCGGCGCCGGGCCAGTTACCTGAACACCAGCAACACCTATGTCAGCAACGGCGAATACCATCACCGTGGCGCCGAGTTGACCCTGTCCAACCGCGTCACCGATGCCCTGACCCTCACCGCCAATGCGGCTTACCTGTCCACGCGCATGGAAGATGTCGATGACGTCACGGTAGAAGGCAAGCGCACCGAAAGCGTGCCCAAGTGGAAAGGCGCGGTCGGTGCCCTGTATAGGGTGGCCGCCGTGCCCGGCCTATCGTTGGACAGCACCGTCAGCTATGTCGGCAGCCGCCCGGTGGATGCGCAGAACAGCGGCTACATCCCCAGCTATACCTTGCTCGACGCCGGTGTCAGCTACCGCTCGAAACTGGCGGATACCCCCGTGACCTACCGCCTGCACGGCAAGAACCTGACCAACAAGTACTACTACGCCAGTGCCTACTATCAAGGCGGGCTGGATGTAGGGCGTGAGCGCGAAGTATTCCTCTCGGCCAAGTTCGAGTTCTAGAACCATGACTTATTCCAGCTCATTGCCCGGCCTGCGCCACCTGTGGGTCGAGCGCTTGCTTGAGCAGCATCCGGGCACGTTGACCGAGCTGGTTGACGGTCTCGGCTCGCCGCTGCATCTGCTGTGCCCGCAGGTATTCCACGCCAATGTCGAAGCCTTCCAGCACAGCTTTACCCAGGCCCAGACGCGCGGCAGCCTGTTGTTCGCGAAGAAGGCCAATAAGGCCAACTGCTTTATCCAGGCCTGCGCCCAGTGTGCGATTGGCGTGGATGTAGCCAGCGTCGGTGAGCTGCAAAAGGCCCTGGCGGGCGGGGTCGCCGGCAGTGATATCGGCGTGTCCGGCCCGCGCAAGAGCGATCAATTGCTGGGGCTGAGCCTGAGCCATCAATGCCTGTTGGCGGTGGACTCCCTGGAGGAACTGCTGCGTATCCAACAACTGGCCCAATCCCTGCGACAACGGGCGCATCTGTTGCTGCGTTATTGCCCCAGCAACCAGCCCCACAGCCGTTTCGGCCTCAATGTGCGGGAGTGCGACCAGGCCTTGATGTTCTGCCGCCAACACGCGGCGAACCTGGACCTGCAAGGCTTTTCTTTTCACCTGGGCGGCTACGACACCGAACAGCGTGCGCAAGTCGCCAGCCACCTGGTCGACCTGTGCCTGGCCAGTGAGTTGGACAATTGCCGCACCGTCAACCTGGGCGGTGGTTTTGCCGTGCGCTATGTCGACCCGGCGCAATGGCAGGCCTTTATGGCCGAGGACTGCGCCGAGCGCTATCACAGCGACAAGGGCTTCGCCGGTTTCTACCCCTATGGTGCGCCGCGTGCCGGCGCCGAGGCCCTTGACGACATCCTTGCCACACCCGTCAGCCCCGGCCTGAGCCTGGCGCAAAAAGTCATCGAATACGGCGTGCGGCTGCTCATCGAACCCGGCCGCGCCTTGCTCGACCAGGCCGGCATCAGCGTGTTCCGCGTGCAGGGTGTCAAGGACCGCAGCGCCAGCGACGGCTATGCGCTGGTCACTGTGCAGGGCAGCAGCTTCAACCTCTCCGAGCAGTGGTTCAACAGCGAATTTTTGCCCGACCCACTGTTGCTGCCGGCCACACCGCGGGCGCGGTCGCCCTTTGTCGCCTGCATCGGCGGGGCCACCTGCCTGGAGTCAGACATGCTGACCTGGCGCAAGGTCGCCTTCGATTACCCGATCCAGGCGGGTGACTTGCTTATCTACCTCAATACCGCCGGCTATCAGATGGACTCCAACGAGTCGCCCTTTCACGAAGCCCCCTTGCCACACAAAGTGGTGCTGGAGCTGCGTAACCGACACCTGCGCTGGAAGCTGGACAGCCTGGCTTGAGCGTGCAAACCCTTCCACAAGGAGTCTTGAGTGAACAGTTTGAAAAAAGCCGCGGCCCCCGCCGATCTATGGGTGCTCCCCCAGGCCGCGCTCGAAGACCTGGGCGTGAGTTACCGCGAAGTCCTGCAGGTGGTCGAGCAGGCGTACAAGGCCTTGCGCAGCGGCGATTCGCAGAACCCGCTCAAGACCATTGTCGAGCCGGCTGACCGCCGCTCCATCAGCTACTCGATGGTCGGCCGCGATGGCGCCAGCCACACGGTGGGCTTCAAGGTGGTGTACGAACACGATCCGCAGCGCACCCGCGATGCCTATCAGTTCCACTCGTTTATCTTCCTGTGTGATGACCGCACCGGCCACCCGATTGCCCTGATGGACGTGGTCAAGCTCGGCCCGCTGCGCACCTCGGCGACCTCGGCACTGATGGCCAGGGCTGCGTGCCCGGATGCTCGCACGGCGCTGGTGGTGGGTACCGGTGTGCAAGGCCAGATCGCCTTGCCGATGTTGCTGGCGGCCATGCCTGACCTGGAGCGCTTGTATGTCTACGGGCACTACGCCGAGGGCTTGCGTGCGGTGCGCGAAAACCTGCACAAACACTACCCGCTGCGCGATGTGATCGTGGTCGATGACCTGCAGGCTGCGGCGGGCGAGGCCGATATCATCCTCGGCGTGGCCGGGCTTTCGGCGCGCCAGCAAGTACAGCGTGCCTGGCTCAAGCCTGGCGCGGTGGCGGTGCTGGTGGGCTATGGCATCGATGCCGACGTGCTGCACGGCGCCGACTACCGCATCGCCACCGATACCGCGCAAATGCAGGTCACCAGCGCCGACCTGGCGGCCGCCGATGGCAGCCTGCCTGAGGTGGACGCCGAACTGCCGGATATCCTCCTGGGCCGGGCGCCCGCACGGCGCCATCCCGATGATGTGGTGTTTGCCTACAACAGCGGCATGGTGGTGACCGATGTCGCCCTCGGCCGCTTGATGGCCGATCGCGCGCTGGCGCAGAACCGTGGGCAGAGGGTCCAGCTATGGTCGGCTTGAATCCCGCACAACCCGGCGCCTGGCGCGCCGACAGCCGGGCGCTGCTGTTGCTGGCACTGCCGCTGATCCTGACCAACCTGGCGTATGTGGCCCTGACCACCATCGATATCGTGGTGCTCGGCACCCTGGGCGCCAAGGAGTTGGCCGCCGGTGGCCTGGCGCTCGCACTGTTCAACCAGTTGCGCACCACCGGCACCGGGCTGGTCACGGGCGTCAGCAATCTGGTGGCGCAAGCCAACGCAAGGGGCGATGAGGCTCAAGTGCGTGCGCTGCTGGTGGCGGGCTTGTTCTGGGCCACCGTCAGTGGCCTGGTGTTTATGGGCGTATTGTTGGCGTTGCGCCAACCACTGACATGGCTCGGCCAGGACGCCAGCGTAGTGGCCGGTGCCATGGACTTCCTATTGATTATTGCCCCTGGCCTGTTGCCGTGCCTGTGGTTCCAGGCGCTGCGCCACTTCACGGTCGGCCTCAAATTCCCCGGCCCGTTGCTGGCGATCACCTTGGTGTCGATCGTTCTCACGGCGGCCCTGAACTACGTACTGGTGTTCGGCAAACTGGGCCTGCCCGCCTATGGGCTGGCGGGGGTGGCGATCACCAGCGCGGTGGTGTTCTTGCTGTCGTTCCTGATGTTCCTCGCGGTAGTACTGACCCATCGGCGCCTGGCCGGTTACTTCACGCTTGCGCACTTGCGCTTTTCGCCGGACGCGCTCAAGGCCGTGTGGAAGCTCGGCCTGCCGATTGCCGGGACCTACGCCAGCGAGGCTGGGTTCTTCAGCGTGCTGACCTTGCTGATCGGCACCCTGGGCATGGAAGCGCTGGCGGCGCAGACGGTGCTCAACCAGATCATCTACATCGTGTTCATGTTCTCGGCGGGGATCTCCCATGCCGCTTCCATCCATATCAGCGAGGCCTGCGGCACCGGGCAGTATCAGCGCGCCCGGCAACTGGGGCGCCTGGGGCTGGGCCTCGGGGTGCTGGTGATGCTGCTGTTTGCGATTCCCTACGCGCTGCTGCCCGAACAGGTGATCGGCCTGTTTATCAGCACCGAACACGCCAACAACCTGGATGCCGTGCGCCTGGCGACCACCGGTTTGTTGATCGCCATCGTCCTGCAGGTGTTCGACGCCAGCCAGAACATCGGCAACGGCATCCTGCGCGGCATTGGCGATACGGCGGGGCCGCTGCGGATTTCACTGTTCGGCTACTGGCTGGTGGGCCTGCCCGCTGCCTGGTTGCTGGGCATTGTCAGCCCTTACGGGATCTTTGGCGTATGGGCCGGTTTGGCGATTGGCCTGGCGGCCACGGCGTTGCTGCTGATCGTCTCGTTTGAACGGCAACTCAAGGCGCTGGACCGCGCGGGCGCCATCGTACTGTCATAACAAGGAGGTGTTCCATGCATCAAGACAACCCCGCACAGCGCATTGAGGCGCTGGTGCGGCCCAGTGTGCGGCGCTTGCCCCTGTATGATCCGGGCGCCGATCCACGTCAGTTGGGTACGCCCACGGTGACCAAACTGTCTAACTGCGAAAACCCGCTGGGCATGTCGCCGGCAGCCGCGGCAATGCTTGCGCAACAGGGCGGGGCAGGGCTTGCGCGCTACCCCGACCCCACAGGCCGTGCGCTGCGGCAACTGATCGGCGGGCATTTGGATGTGGATCCCGCCAGGCTGATCCTCGGCAATGGCTCAGAAAACATCCTCGAACTGTTGTGCCTGGCGCTGCTTGATCCCCAGGACCGGGTAGTCACCCAGCAACCCTGTTTCAGCCTGCATGAAAGCCTGCCGCTGATGATGGGCGCGACGGTGGACAAGGTGCCGCTCAACCCGGACTTCAGCGTCAACCTGCACGCCTGGAGCACGGCGCTCAAGCAACCGGCCAAGCTGTTGATGCTCAGCACCCCCTGCAATCCGGTGGGCACGGCGCTGTCCAGTGCCGAGCTGACGGCCCTGATTGCCGCCGCCCATCCCGACACCTTGCTGGTGATCGACGAGGCGTACTTCGAGTTCGTCGAGGACGGCGCCGATGCCCTGGCGATCCTCGGCGCACAGTCGCGGCCGTGGATCATCCTGCGCACGTTCTCCAAGGCGTATGGGTTGGCGGGGCTGCGGATCGGTTATGGCATCGCTTCGCACTCCAGCCTCATCGATGCGCTGCACCGGGTGCGCACGCCGTACAACGTCAATCAAGCGGCCCAAGAGGCGGCCAAGGCCGCTTGGCTCGACCCGCACCATGTGAAGCGCAGCCGCGAGTTTGTCGCCAGCGAGCGCCGACGCCTGACTCAAGGGTTGCAGGCTGCGGGGTTTCGTGTGGCGCCGTCCCAGGCCAATTTCCTGTTTATCGATACCGCCCGCAACGCCCTGGAAGTGGTCGACGAACTGCTCAAGGACGGGATTATCGTCAAGGCCTGGCGCGAGCCTGGGTACAGCGGTTTCATCCGCGTGTCCCTGGGCCTGGCCCACGAAAACCAGGCGTTTCTCGCCAGCCTGCAACGCGCCGTCACGGCCCTGGCCGGATAAGCGCCGCGCCGGTTTTTCATACTGCCCAGAGGTTGCCATGATCAACACTTGCCTGTCCGAGCTGATCGGCGATACGCCGCTGCTCAAATTGTGCGTCACCGAAAACGGCAGCTGCGTGCTGCTTAAACTGGAGCAATTCAACCCCACCGGCACCGCCAAGATCCGCATGGCCCGGCAGATGCTCGACGAGGCGCAGGCCTCGGGGCAGCTCAAGCCGGGTGGGCGGATTGTCGAGTCGACCTCGGGCAACACCGGGTTGGGCCTGGCGTTGCTGGCTGCCGAGCGTGGCTACCGCTTCACTGCGGTGGTCGACGAACACGCCAGCCCCGACAAACTGCTTGCGATGCAAGCCTTTGGTGCGCAACTGGTGCGGGTCGGCGACCCCGGTGGCGGGCTGGCCACCGCCGACCGCGATGCCACGGCCGAGCGCATCGCCGTTGAGCAGGGCGCCTACTGGACCCGCCAGCATCACAACCCGGCCAATGCCAACGGCTACACGCAACTGGCCGAGGAACTGCGCGCGGTGCTTGGCGATGAAATCCACTACCTGGTGGGCGCCGTGGGCACCGGTGGCTCGCTGTGCGGCACTGCGCGCGCCTTGAAACGCCATGCCCACAGCCTGCAAGTGATCGGTGTCGAACCCTGCGGCTCGGTGATCTTCGGCGGCCCCGGTGCGCCGTATCACCAGTCCGGCACCGGCACCCCACAAGGCGCAGAAATCGGTGCCGTGGTCGACTACGCACTGATCGACAAAGGTCTTACCGTCAGTGATGCCCAGGCCTTTGAAACCGCGCGCTACCTGGCCCGGCATTACGGCCTGCTGCTGGGCGGTTCGGCAGGCGGAGTTATCTACCAGGCCCTGCGCGAGGCACGGCATGCGCCGGCCCACAGCGTGATCGTGGCGCTGGTGTGTGATGGCGGCGAAAAATACCTCGATACGGTGTTCAACGACCAATGGATGGCAGAACGGCAGTTGCTGGCGCCCCAGGTGCATCGCGAACTGGAGCAGTGGTTGGGCGCGCTGCCCCAGCTCAAGCAGCAAGCCTAGCGGCTTGCCTGGGGCGCCGGCCTTCGCTACTGTGGCGCCCCGCCCGCGTGAGCCCCGCCATGAGTGACACCACTGTCGAACTGATCCAAACCGGCCCGGAACAGGCCGAACTGATCTGCAACCTCTACCAGTTTTATGCCTATGAATCCTCGGATTGGGAACAGGAAGATGTCGAGCAGGACGGCCGCTTCTACATCCATGAAGAACACCTGGCGCGCTACTGGCAAGAGCCGCAGTGGAGCGCCAACCTGCTGTTGGTGGACGGCTACATCGCCGGATTCCTGCTGATCGAGCGCAGCGAGCTGCCGGGGATCAACGCCCTGGAGCTGGCCGACCTGTTTATCCTCAAACGCTACCGACGCAAGGGCATAGGCCGTGCCCTGGCCACCCAGGTACTGACCAGCGGCGAGGCTGACTGGCTGGTGCGTTTCTACGACCAGGACGAAGCCTCCCAGGCGTTCTGGCGCAGTGTGCTGGACAACCTGCCGCGCCCGGTGCAGGCCATTGAGCTGGATGACGAACCGCAGTTGTTGAGCTTTTTGGTAACCCGGGCGGTGGTTCACTGACCTGTGGGCTTGCCCGCTCCCACAGAGGGTAGGTGTTTGTCTGGATTACCGCCGATTGACTTCGGTTGAACGGTGGGGCGGCTATGCTGGTCAACTGACCTTCAATGTCGATGCAAACAGGTGACCGCAATGGCCAAGACTTACAGCTACGCCGCCCGTGACGCCAAGGATGCCCTCAAACCCTTTACCTTCGAGCGCCGTACCCCCGGTGCTGACGATGTACAGATCGATATCCTCTATTGCGGGGTGTGCCACTCCGACTTGCACACGGTACGCAACGAGTGGAACAACACCCTCTATCCGTCGGTGCCGGGCCATGAAATTGTTGGCCGGGTGACAGCGGTGGGGGCCAATGTCAGCCGCTTCAAGGTCGGCGACCTGGCTGGCGTCGGTTGTATGGTCGACAGCTGCCAGCACTGCGAATCCTGCGCCGAGGGCGAGGAGCAGTACTGCGAGAGCGGCTTTACCGGCACCTACAACGGTCCGGTGTTTGGTGGCGAGAACACCTTTGGCGGCTACTCGGACAACATCGTGGTCAAGGAGAAGTTCGTCCTGCGCATCTCCCACGACGAGGCGCAACTGGCGGCCGTGGCGCCGCTGTTGTGTGCCGGCATCACCACCTATTCGCCGCTGCACCACTGGAAGGTCGGGCCTGGGCAGAAGGTCGGCGTGGTCGGCCTCGGTGGCCTGGGGCATATGGCGGTGAAAATCGCCCATGCCATGGGCGCCCACGTGGTGTTGTTCACCACCTCGCCGAACAAGCGCGAAGACGGCCTGCGCCTCGGGGCCGACGAAGTGGTGGTGTCGAAGAACCCGGACGAAATGGCCAAGGTCGCCAACAGCCTGGACTTCATCCTCAATACCGTGGCCGCGCCCCATGACCTGGACGCGTTCCTCAACCTGCTCAAGCGCGACGGCACCATGACCCTGGTGGGCGCCCCGGACAGCCCGCACCCATCGCCCACGGTATTCAACCTGATCTTCAAGCGCCGCAGCCTGGCCGGCTCATTGATAGGCGGCATCCAGGAGACCCAGGACATGCTGGACTTCTGCGCCCGGCACGGCATCGTCTCGCAGATTGAGATGATTGATATCCAGGGCATCAACGAATCCTATGAGCGCATGCTCAAGGGCGATGTGAAATACCGCTTCGTGATCGATATGGACAGCCTCAAGCGCGAGATCCAGGCGGCCTGAGAGCCCTAGCCAGGAACCTTATTGTGATGATGGGGCCTCTGTCGTGGCGAGGGGGCTTGCCGGAACGCCGTATCGCCCCCGCTGGGCTGCGCAGCAGCCCCAATATAAGCCCCACCGAGGAGTGTCAGGCACACCGAGGGGGATGGTTTTGGGGCTGCTGCGCAGCCCAGCGGGGGCGATACGGCGGTCCGGCAAGCCCCTCGCCACATATGACTACAACAACCGGCCAGCCACCACTCAGCGGGCGCTGTAGGGCAACAGAAACGCCACGCTAAGCCCCGCCAGCGAAATCAAGCCAAACCACGCCACTGGCCCCATGGCCCAGCCCCACACCTGCACACTCACGGCAAAGCTGGCCGCCAGCAGCACCCAGCCCATCCCCCGCAAGCCACGCCGCAGCATGGGCGAGGGCAGGCGGTGCCAGAGCTGTTTGTAGTGCCGTTCCAAACCTAGGCATAAGCCCAGCATTCCACCGCAAGCCAGCAACAAGGCGACTATCAATGCCATCTCAGTTGACCTGCGCTACAGGTTGCTTGCCCACGCGCCGTGGGGCGCGCTCCTTGGGCGCCTGGTACAGCTTCCAGCACGGCCAGGCCAGCAGCAGGCCGAGGGCGACGCTGGTCAATTCCAGGTAGAGGTAATCACCCAGGCTTTCCCCCAGCAGGCTCAGGGCCGGCAGGCTGATACACAGGGCGGCGGCCAGGCCCAACTGTTCGCGCCAGGCACTGCGCCAGGGGCGGATGATCGCGTGGCCCAGGCTCAGCAACCACACCAGGAAAAACACCCGCACCTCCCAGCCACCGCGCTGGGCCAGTTCCACCGGCAGCAAGCGGTTGGCCCACAGGAAGGCCACGCACGCCACCATCAACCCGGCCACCACCGCCACATTCAGGCGTTCGGCGATGTGGTAGAGCAGGGCGCCCACAGCCCCTTCGCCATCGTGGCGCCGACGGCGCTTGACGGTAAACAGCACCACCCCGGTCGCGAGCATCGCGCAACTGGCCAGGCCGCAGACAAAGTACAGCCAGCGCATGGAGTAGCCACCAAACTGGGCAAAGTGCAGGCCGGCCATGACCTTTTGGGTCAGCAGGCTTGGCCGGCTGACGGCGGGTTGGCGCAGGACTTCACCGCTGACCCCGTCAAACAGCATGCTCTGGCCCTTGGTCAGTTCGATGCGATTGCCCAGCACCGGGCGCGCCTCGATCCGCGCGTTGCTGCGTCCTGGGTTGTGGATCGACAGGCTGGACACCGGCCCCATGGCTCGCTCGGCCTCGGCCAGCAGGGGCTCAAGCGCGGTCAACTCGGCCGCCTCGCTGCGCGTGGGGCGTTCGCCGCGCACCTGCTGTTCGGCGGGCGCACCCCGCAGGGCGCGGCCCAGGTTGTCGCGATCGCCATCGAACAGCGCATCCACCGCCGCCGGCATGTAGATCAGGTAGAAAATCACCAGCCCGGTATAGGTGATCATCAGGTGAAAGGGCAGTACCAGCACTGCCGTCGCATTATGCGCATCCAGCCACGAACGCTGGCCCTTGGCGGGACGGAAGGTGAAGAAGTCCTTGAAGAACTTCTTGTGAATCACAATCCCGCTGATCAGCGCCACCAGCATCGCCATGGCGGCCAGCCCGACGGTCCAGATCCCCAGGTCACGGGGCAGGTTGAGGGTGAAGTGGAAGCGGAAGAAGAACCCGCCACCGGCGGTCTCGCGCACGGCCAGGGGCTCGCCGGTGCGCGGGTCGAGCGCGGTGCCGCCGCCACGGCGTTGTTCGCCGGCCGATACCGTCAGGGTGTCGGAACGCTCGCCAGGCAAGCCGATGTTCCAGGTCTTCGCCTCGGGATGCTGGCGCGCCAGATAACCGAGGGCCTGTTGCGCGGCGGCGCTTTGCGACAGGCTGGTGGCGGGGATTTCCGGGCGCATCCAGCCGTCGATTTCCTTGTCGAACACCGCCAGGGTGCCGGTCAGGAAGATCGCAAACAGCAACCAGCCAAAAATCAGCCCGCTCCAGGTGTGCAGCCAGGCCATGGATTGGGTCAGGGTCTTGTGTTTCATCCCAGCACCTCGCGCCATTGTGGCCAGAAGCCGATGGCGGCCAATGGCAGCGCCAGGGCCATCCCGGCCCAGGCGCGCCAGGCGTTGCGACAGGCGAAGGCCCAGAGAATCGCCAGGGTATAGATCAGGAAGGAGGGCAGGCTGGCGACCACCAGCGCGTCGACCTTGTCCATGGGCAACAGGCGCGCCAGGGCGGCGGTAAACGCATAGGTAAACAGGTAACCGCCGATCAGCGCGGCGACAATCCGCGAGAGGGTCGGCCAGGCAGGGGATTTGCTTTTCATAGAGGGCTCATCAGCGTTAGACCTGTGGGAGCTGGCTTGCCTGCGATGCAGACGCCTCGGTCTACCAGGTAATTTTGAGGTGATGCCATCGCAGGCAAGCCAGCTCCCACACAAGCCAATCCCACCTAGATTGAGTGGGTCACAAGTAATCCAGGGCTCGAATGCTAGTGATTCTCATATGGGAGTAAACGCAATTTACAACTTATACACTTTGAGGCGCAGATGCAGGCTCAGCCCGGGCGTGGTGTTCTGCGCCCATAACTGACCGCCTTGCAACTGCACGATGCTGCGCGCAATCGACAAGCCCAGGCCATAACCGTCACCGCCCGGGCGGGCAGCATTGAGGCGGGTGAACGGCAGGAAGATCTGCTCCAGCTTGTCGGGCTCGATGCCCGGGCCTTGGTCCTGGATGCACAGGTGCCAGAAGTCGCCCTCAAGCTTACCGGTCAAGCGCACCACGCCCTGTTCGGGGGAGTGGCGGATGGCATTGCGCAGGATATTTTCCAGGGCCTGGGCCAGGCCATTGAGGTTGCCCAGCACCCAGACGCCTGCGGGCAGCTCGCAGGGCAGGCGCTCGCTTGACCAGCCGCTTTCAAAGCAGGCGTCTTCGCGCAACAGGTCCCACAACGGCTCCATCTCCACCGCTTCCACCGGCATGGATGGGCGTTCGGTATCCAGCCAGACCAGCTCCAGGGTGTTGCCGATCAGGCGTTCCATGCCTTGCACTTCGCGCTCCAGGCGTTGGCGCAGGGCGCCCGGATCGGGCTCGCGCTCGCCGGCCACCCGCAGCCGGCTCAAGGGCGTGCGCAGTTCGTGGGACAAGTCCCGCAGCAAGCGCCGTTGCAGCACCACCGTGCTTTCCAGGCGCTCGGCCATATGATCGAAGGCCCGGGCCAGTTCACCCAACTCATCGCGACGGCGCGTCACCTGGGCCCCGACCCGTGACGCCAGGTCCCCGGCGCTCAGGGCGTTGGCCTGGCGCCGCAGGATCACCAGCGGCGAAATCAGCACCCGATACAACAGCACGCCGAACAACAGCGCCAGTGAGGCCGGCAGGACGTGTTGCAGGAGGATGTTCCAGCGGCCATTGTCCTTGCGCGGGTCCAGGTGCAAGGGCAGCTCCATCACCAGCCGCGATTGGCCATCGCTGAACGGGATATAAAACGTCGGCCGGCCACCGGGGCGCCCCACCGGCCAGTCGATCCGGCGCACGAAATCCAACTTGCGCCGCTCAAGCGTGGTCAGCGCCTGGGAAGACAGCGAATGGTGGTCATCCACCACCACCGCCCACACCTGCTCCCGGGCGCGCAAGGTGTTCAGGAACTCGTCGACGCCTGCCGCGCCGCGCTCACGCCAGGCGGCTTCGGCCTGCTGCGCATAATCGGTAAGAATCTGCCGGGTGGGCGCGGGCAAGCGCGCAGTGGCTTCCTGGATACGCTGGCTGACATCCACCTGCAGGCTGACCACCAGCAGGCACAGCACCGCCAGCAGGCCGATCAGTTTCCACAACAGCGAATGACGGTTGGGCAGCCTCATGGCGCCAGCCGGGTCAGGATGTAGCCGGTACTCCTGACCGTCTCCACGCGCCCGGCGGTGTAGCCGATGGCCTGCAACTTGCGGCGGATGCGGCTGACATGCATGTCCAGGCTGCGATCATGCCGGGAATAGGCACGGTGCATCACCTGCTGGTACAGGAACGCCTTGGTCAGCACCTCATCGACATGGGCCACCAGGGTTTCCAGCACCCGATACTCGGTGGTGGTCAGGTCGGCCCACTGCCCATTGAGGCTGACATCGGTACGCTGTTCGTCGAATGTCAGTTGCGGGTCTTCATTGCGCGCCGTGCCCGGCACCTCGTGTTCATAGGCCACGCGGCGCAGGATCGCGTCGATGCGCACATCCATTTCCAGCATGCTGAACGGCTTGGGCAGGTAATCGTCGGCGCCCTGGCTGAAACCGGTGATGCGGTCCTGCTCGGCGCCAAGGGCCGACATCAGGATCACCGGCACCCGTTGATGCCGGCGCAGTTGCGCCAGCACCTCCAGGCCGCTGCTGCCCGGCAGCATGATATCCATCAGGATCAGGTCGAAAGGTTGGGCGCGCACCAGCTCGACGATTTCACCCCCGTTCTGGCGCAACGTGACATCGAAGCCGCGTTGGCCCAGGTGGCTGTCCAGATGGGCGGCAAGCACCGGGTCATCCTCGACGGCGAGGATGCGACGCGCTGTGGGGAGCGAAGGGTGGGCGTGCATGGGAATTTCCTGCGAATGCGAATGTTTCTAAGTCGCGCATTCTGGCAAATCTTCCGGCACATTCCTATTGATTGCGGTTTATTGCTGCATTTGCCGGATGATCCGACAGAACACCGGATCATCCAGATACGCCACATTGAGTCGGGTCCAGGGCACCTGGTTCTTGGGTTGGGTGCAGAAAATCGCCCCCGGCGCGAGCATCACACCCTCGGCCAGGCACAGTCGGGTCAGCACATTGGCGTCGTCGATATTGGGAAAACGCGCCCACAGGTACAGGCTCTGCTCGGGGCGGCAAAACACCTCGGCGCCCAATTCGTCGAGCAAGGCCAGGCCGCGGGCGGTAGCTTGGTGCAGGCGATCCTGCAGGCGGGACAAGTGCCGCAGGAACTGGCCTTCGCCGAGGATCACGTCGATAGTCCGCTCGCTGTACTCGGCGCCGCTGTTATGCAGGATCATCTTGATATCGGCCAACTCTTCGACCCGCTGCTTGCTGCCGGCGATAAACCCGACCCGCAACGCCGCCGACACCGACTTGGAGAAACTGCCCAGGTACAGCGTGCGGTTGAGTTGGTCCAGGGCCGAGAGCTTGATCGCCGAGCTAGGCTTGAAGTCGGCCATGGCGTCGTTTTCCACCAGCAGCAGGTCGTAGGTCTCGGCGATCCGCAGCAACTGGTGCGCCTTGGCCGGTGACAGGTCGGAACCGGTGGGGTTGTGGCCGATGGACTGCAAAAAGAACAGCTTGGGGCGATGGGCCTTGAGCAACTGTTCCAACACGTCCAGGTTCGGCCCGTCGGGCTCGCGTGGCACGCCGAGCATAGTCGCGCCTTGCAATTGCAGTTTGCCGAATAGCGGGTAGTAGCCCGGGTCTTCCACCAGCACCGGGTCGCCCGGGTTGACGTAGCGTCGGATGATCAGGTCCATGGCATGGTTGGCCCCAAGCGTTGTGACCAATTGGCGGGTCGAGACCTTGATGTTGTAGTCCGCCAGCTTCTGGACCAGGCGTGCGCGCAGGCCGGCATTGCCCAGGCGCGTGCCGTAGCGAAACAACGTCGTGACCCCGGCCCGCACCACCTGGCGATGGAACTTGTCCAGGCGCATATCCATCAGCCATTCCACCGGCGGGAAACCTTCCCCCAGGGGCGAATGCCCAGGGTCGCGCAGGAACTGCTGGCGCATCATCCAGATGGTGTCCAGCGCGCGGTTGTAAGGCAGGCTGTCGTCTTCTTCGCTGGTCGGCGCCACGCGCGTGGTGACAAAAAAGCCCTGGCCGTGGCGGGCCTCGACCAAACCTTCGGCGGCCAGGTGCTCATAGGCAGTGATCACGGTGTTTTTCGAATGGCCATGCAGGCGCATGTACTCGCGCAGCGACGGCAGCTTCTCGCCGGCCTTCAAGGCGCCGTCGGTGATTTGCTGGGAGATCGCACTGGCTACCTGCTGCGCGAGGGTCGAGCGCGCCATGGGCGTTTCCTTGTAGGGTTGTTGTTATGGGTACAGTTGCGTAACTGTCCGGCAAAACTGTACCTTCTTTCAAGGCTACAGATCGGGCAACTTGGCGTCATCCAATAACAAATGACTCCCCAAGGAGCCCTCGATGCCTATCGATTCCCGCTTGCCCAATTTCCGCAGCCTGTCTCCCAGCCAGCGTCTTGACCACCTTCAGCAACTGTTGGGCCTCAGCTCGGCCGATGCCGACTTGTTGCGCGGTGCCGGCGCGCTGCCATTGGCAATCGCCGACGGCATGATCGAGAACGTGATTGGCACCTTTGAGTTGCCCTACGCCGTGGCCAGCAACTTCCAGATCAACGGCCGCGACGTGCTGATCCCGTTGGTGGTGGAGGAGCCTTCGGTGGTTGCGGCGGCCTCGTTCATGGCCAAGCTGACTCGCCACAGCGGCGGCTTCCAGACCTCCAGCAGCGCGCCATTGATGCGTGCGCAGGTGCAGATTGTCGGGGTCAGCGACCCGTTCAATGCACGCCTGAGCCTGTTGCGGCACAAGGCGGAAATCATCGCCCAGGCCAACAGCAAGGACCAGTTGCTGATCAAGCTGGGCGGCGGTTGCCGCGACATTGAGGTCCACACCTTCGCCGACAGCCCGCGCGGGCCGATGCTGGTGGCGCACCTGATCGTCGATGTGCGCGACGCCATGGGCGCCAACACCGTCAACACCATGGCCGAAGCCGTGGCACCGCTGATGGAACGCCTGACTGGCGGCAAGGTGCGCCTGCGCATCCTGTCCAACCTGGCGGACCTGCGTCTGTCCCGTGCCCAACTGCGTATCGCCCCGGAGCATCTGGCCAACGCCGTGTACAGCGGAGAAGAGGTCATTGAAGGGATCATCGACGCCTACACCTTTGCGGTGATCGACCCGTACCGCGCGGCGACCCATAACAAAGGGATCATGAACGGCATCGACCCACTGGTGGTGGCCACCGGCAATGACTGGCGTGCCGTGGAGGCCGGCGCCCACGCCTACGCCTGCCGCAACGGTCACTACGGCTCGCTGACCACCTGGGAAAAGGACAGCGCCGGGCATTTGGTCGGCACCCTGGAGATGCCCATGCCGCTTGGCCTGGTGGGCGGGGCGACGAAGACCCATCCGCTGGCGCAATTGTCGCTGCGCATTCTTGGGGTGCAGACCGCCCAGGAACTGGGGGAAATTGCTGTGGCCGTGGGCCTGGCGCAGAATCTCGGCGCCTTGCGCGCCCTGGCCACCGAAGGCATCCAGCGCGGACATATGGCCTTGCATGCGCGCAACGTCGCGTTGTCGGCCGGCGCCCGCGGTGAGGAGTTGGACTGGCTGGTCAAGCGCATGGTCGAAAGCCATGATGTGCGCGCTGACCGGGCCGCCGAGCTGTTACTTGAAAAGCGCGGGCAATAACCGTGGACGCTGTGCGGTTGGTGGAAGTAGGCGCGCGCGACGGCCTGCAAAATGAAGCCCGCAGCCTGCCGGTAGAAACCCGCGTGGCGCTGCTGGAGGGGTTGGTCGCGGCGGGGCTGAAAACCCTGGAGGCGGGGGCTTTTGTCTCGCCACGCTGGGTGCCGCAGATGGCCGGCACCGACGAAGTGCTGCGCCGTCTCGGGCAGCCCGCCGGGGTGACCTACAGCGCCCTGGTGCCCAACCTGCAAGGCCTGAACGCCGCGCTGGCGGCGGGGTGTCGGGAGGTGGCGGTGTTTGCGGCGGCCTCCGAGGCGTTTTCCCGCAAGAACATCAATTGCTCGATTGCCGAGAGCCTTGAGCGCTTTGGCCCGGTGTTGACCAAGGCCCGCGAGATGGGCGTGGCAGTGCGTGGGTATGTGTCCTGCGCGCTGGGTTGCCCGTTCAGTGGCGAGGTTGCGCCTGGCGAAGTGGCACGGGTGACGACGGCACTGCATGAGATGGGCTGTTATGAAATCAGCCTGGGCGACACCATCGGCGTCGGTACTCCGCAAGCCACTGCCCGGCTGATCGCCGCCTGTGCTGCCGAGGTGCCGGTCAGCGCCCTGGCCGGGCACTTCCATGACACCTACGGCATGGCCGTGGCCAATGTCCAGGCGGCATTGGCGGCTGGGGTCAGGGTATTCGACAGCTCCGTCTCAGGCCTGGGCGGCTGCCCTTACTCACCGGGTGCCACCGGTAACGTGGCCACCGAAGAATTGGTTTACCTGCTGGAACGCCAGGGCCTGGGCACCGGTGTCGACCTTGAACGCTTGATCGAGGTCGGCATGTTTATCGACAGCCAGTTACAGCGCGTCGGTGGCTCGCGCGTGGCGAAAGCCATGCAAGCGCGCCAAAGCTTTTCATAAAGAGCCTTAATAAAAACAACAAGCCCGCAAGGGCGCGGAGGGCACCATGCATCAACCTCTTTCACCGCCAAAAAAGCAAAACCTCTACGAGGTCTGGGGCGACACCATCGATGGCCGCGACCTGATGCTGTCCATCGGCATCGGTGCAGTGGTCAGCCTGGGTGCGTATTTCGGCGCTCACTACTTGCTGCAACCGATTGTCGAGTCGGCGCAGATGGCCAAGACCTACGCCATGCTGGTGGGCGTGCTCGGCTGCCTGGGTGCAGGTGTGATCAGCGCCAAGTTGTTCCCGCCCAAGCGTGACGTGCAGGAACACGCGGCTGACCCGGCGTTTCGCGAACAAGTGGTGGCCGACCTGCTCAAGGAGTACGGCAGTCTTGGCCGGCTTGAGGACCTGTCTGACGAAGTGATCGCCGAGTTGCGCGAGCTGGAATTGTACGACTTGTTCCGTGAAGCCCAGGCGCGTGAAGAACAGGCGCACCTGAACGGAGGGCGCCCGTGATGGAAATGCTGATGCATGAAATCATGATGGCGTTCGCCTTGGGGTTGCTGGGGGCGGTGGTGTTTTCCGCCATCGGCCTGGTCTCGGGCACCGACGAAACCGCCACCCTGGCGCCGCTGACCATGCTCGTGGTGTTGCTCGGCGCACCGCCTGCCGGGGTGTTGACGTTCTTTCTTGCCGGCGCTGTCGCCAAGCACATGACCCACGCGGTGCCCACGGCCTTGCTGGGCATTCCCGGCGACACAGTGGCCACCGCCTTGCTCGGCGATGCCAACTACCTGCGCAAACTCGGCGTGCCGCATATCGCCCTGCGCAAAATGATCACCGGCGGCGCGGTGGCGGCGTTGATCGCGGTGCCGCTGTCGGTCCTGTTCGCGGTGTTACTGGCGCCGTTTGGCGGGGTGATCAAGCAGTTCGCACCGTGGGTGTTCCTGTGTGCGGCCCTGGCCATTGCGTACTTTTCTGCCGGCCGCTGGGCCTCGGTGCTGACCCTGGTGCCGTTTGTTGTGGTGATCGTCGCGTTGCAGGCCTTGACCGGCCACTACGGGGTGAAACTGTCGGTGAGTTATTTCCTCGGCATCGCCGTGGCGCCGTTGATTGCTTCACTGTTCTCGCTACTGGCTCCCGGTGAGCGCGAGCAGATGCGTCGCAACGAATACCGAGTGTTCTCCCTGGCGCCGGACGTCAAGGGCTGGAGTGGCTACTTCCCTAACCCGTTCAAGGTCATCAACCGCCGCCAGGTTAAAGTCACCGCCATGGCGGCCAGTGTGTCGAGCGCGACGTTCGTGTTCAGCCCCGTGGCGATGACCGTGATCATGGGCGAAGTGATCGGCGCGCGGATCAAGCAGGCGTATGACCGCCTGACCACGGTGATCACTGCACGAAACGGGGTCACCGAGTCCACGTACATCGCCGAAACCCTGATCCCACTGATGGCCTTCGGTTTGCCCCTGAGCCCCGTGGCTGCCGGCCCGGCCGCGCCGCTGTTCAACGCACCACCACGCTTCTGGGTGGACAACGCCAGCGGCCAGGTCAACAACCTGCATAACCTGCTCAGCACCTGGGACTTCCTCGGTTACGGCATGCTCGCCGTGATTGTGGCGATCCTGGTGGCATACCCGTTCACCATGAACTTCGCCCATGGTGCCGCCGCTTTCGTGGTGCGCAAGATCAGCCATGAAGCGGTGATCGCGACGTTTATAGGCCTGGTGCTAGTGATCGGTATCTGGGAGGGCGGTCTGCTGGGGCTGCTGGTGATCGTCACGGTGGGGTTGCTGGGTGGTTTCGTGGCGCGCTTTCTAGGGTTCAACACCGGTGTGCAGTTCATGGGGTACTACACGGCGGTACTCAGTGTGCCGGCAATCATCGCGCTGGCGGGGTAGCCAGCTCAACGGCGTCTTACCTGCAATAACCACCACACATTCCCCGGCAGATAGCCATTTATCTGCGACGGGAGACTGTTGCCTGCGATCAAGCAAAGGAATAACAACAATGAACATCCTTTCCCGCTCCACCCCTGTGCTGCTGGGCTGCCTGGCAGTCACTGCCAACAGCCACGCCCAAGGTTTTGTCGACGATGCCAAGGGCTCGCTGAACCTGCGCAATTTTTACATCAACCGCAACTTTGTCGATGGCCGCTACCCCCAGGCCAAGGCTGAGGAATGGACGCAGAGTTTTATCCTCGATGCGCGTTCGGGTTTTACGCAAGGCACCGTTGGCTTTGGCCTGGATGTACTGGGCCTGTATTCGCAGAAGCTCGACGGCGGCAAGGGCACTGCCAACACCCAGTTGTTGCCGGTGCACGACGATGGGCGCCCGGCGGATGATTTCGGGCGGTTGGGCGTGGCATTGAAGGCGAAGCTTTCCAACACCGAGCTAAAAGCCGGGGAGTGGGCACCAGCCCTGCCGGTGTTGCGCTCTGACGATGGCCGTTCGCTGACCCAGACCTTTCGCGGCGCGCAATTGACCTCCCGCGAGTTCGATGGCCTGACCCTGTACGGCGGCCAGTTCCGTGGCAACAGCCCGCGCAATGACGCGAGCATGGAAGATATGTTTATGGCCGGGCGTGCGGATGTGACCTCGGACCGTTTCAACTTCGGCGGCGCCGAATACCAGTTCAACGACAAGCGAACCCAGGTGGGCGTGTGGTACTCGGAGTTGGCCGATATCTATCAGCAGCGCTACTTCAACCTGATCCACAGCCAACCCCTGGGCCGTTGGGTATTGGGGGCCAACCTGGGTTATTTCTCCGGCGAAGAAAACGCCAGGGCCCTGGCCGGCGACCTGGAAAACCGCGCGCTGTCGGCGATGCTCTCGGCCAAGTTCAACGCCCATACGTTTTACCTGGGCGGGCAACGCATGTCCGGGAAAAACGGCTGGATGCGCGTCAATGGCACCGCCGGTACCAGCCTGGCCAACGACAGCTATAACTCCAGCTACGACGCCGCGCGTGAGCGTTCCTGGCAAGTGCGCTATGACTACGACTTCGCCGCCCTGGGCGTGCCGGGCCTGACGTTGATGACCCGCTACATTCGCGGCAGCAATGCCCATGTGGGGGCGGTGACGGATGGCAAGGAGTGGGGGCGGGAGTCGGAGTTGGCGTATGTGGTGCAAAGCGGGGTGGCGAAGAATCTCAACGTGCGTTGGCGTAATTCGACCTTGCGTCGGGATTACAGCACGCTGGAATTTGATGAGAATCGGTTGATTGTCAGTTATCCGCTTTCGTTGTTTTAAACAGGTAAAACCGGAAACTGCATTCCCCTGTAGGAGCCGGCTTGCCGGCGATGGTGGTGTATCAATCGACAAAGACATCGACTGACCCGCCTCCATCGCCGGCAAGGGGACCTATCCTAGCGCTGGCAAGGATCGTTCTTGTTCAACAGATTCCCCGTCGAATACCACACGCGTTGCGCCGCTGGCCCCAGGTCCAGCGCCACCGGCGCATCTGCGCGCCCCTCCAGCAACGTCGGATAAACCCCAGGCTTGAGCGGCGACTGGCAGACAATCGGCAGTGACTGCACGGTGGTGAAGTTCAAATCCACCGTAGACACCAGTTGCGCCGCCGAAAACGGCGCTGGTGGGCCGGGCAGGGTGATGATTTCCTGGAAGTCCGGATCCTGGGCGATGTAGTGCGTCAAGTGCGCCTCTGTGCCCCGGCCAAACAGGGTGTAGACCAGCTGTTTCGGCCGGTCGATGCCCAGGTTGAACGGCCGGTAGATCACCACCGCCTCGACCGTCACGGGTACGTTGTCAAACAGCACCGGCCCCGGTGTGCCGCCGCCATCGTTGGAGTAGCCGTCAAAGATCGTCGCCTTGAACGAGGTCACTTCACCGGCCTTGAGCTGGGGCAGGGTGAACGTGTCGTCGTCGACGTTGATCAGGTTGTACGGCTTGCTCGGATTGGCCGCGCGCAGGGCCTGGTACTTGGCCATTACGTCTGCGGGCAGGCTGGCCTGGAGCACGATCTGGTACATGTGCTTTTCCGTGGTGAACATTGGCATGTGCACCAGGAACAGGGTCTGCGAGCCGACCATGAACATGCCGTGGTTGCCCGGCGCATCGGCATCGGCGCCGTTGCTGACCGCGTGCAGTTCATGGGGGGAATGGGCAACGGCCAGCGGGGCGAGGGCCATCGATAGCGCAAGCAGCAGGGTTGCAAGGGAGCGTTTCATGGTGGGCCATCCTTGAGGGTTTCGAAGGCATTTACGCGTTTGATCAGGCTTTTTTGCTTGGCCGAATCGGCGTTGTTGAACAGGAACGAGAAGTCCGAGGCCAGGCTGCTGCTGCCGGCAATCGTCGCCTGCTGATGGCAGGCATTGCAGTCCATGCTCTGGACGTAGGTCTCCATGGTGGTATTGGCCACCGGTACGTTGCTATCGCTGATAAAGGCGCCATAGGACAGGGGCACCTTCGCACCCGCGCCCGGCTCCGGGTCCGGTGCGGTCGGGGCGGTGATCCACAGCACATTGACTAGCTTGTAGTACTGGAACACCGACTGGCCGTTGGTCTGCTGGGCGAAGTTAGCCTGCACGGCGCCGTTGAGGGCCTGCATGTCCGAAGGCAGGGGGTGTTCGCGAGTGGTCTGGACCGGTTGGTTGCGTGGATAGGGCTCGGTGCATTCGCGATCAGGGTTGTGCTGCTGGCACTGGATACGGGCCACGTTGGGCGTGCACACGTCAGGGCCACCGGTGCAGTTGGGGTTGTAGAAGGTATAGCCGTCGGGCGGTGTCTGTTGCGCAGGTACTTGGCCTGGCTCTTGTACGTTGTCTACTTGCTCGAAGGTGGTCCAGATGAAGTTCGGTGAACTCTGGGTCTTGTTGATGATATGCAGGCCCACCAGGCCCACCACTTGTTGGGTGCATTGCAGGGTGGCGGGGTTCTTGAGCCAGGCCACGGTGGTCAGGTAGCGCCCGTAGAGCTGGGGCTTGCCGGTGAGGATACGCCAGGCGGCCTTGAGTTCCAGGGCACCCAGTTGTTCCTGGGGCAGAGGCTGTGCCGGCATCGAGCGCATCAGCTCGCCGGCGGGCAGGGACAGCCCGGCCGGGTGATTGCCATCGCTGTTTTGTGCAACGACCATTTGATTGGCGGCATCGTACAGCCCGTACTTGACGATATAGTCAAACTCGGCCTTGCCCACCTTGCGCTCGAAATACACCAGGTTGCCGGTCTGGTCCGTCAGCCAGCCGCCGGCGGCTTCCATGATTGGGTCGGGAATCGAAGCCAGGGTGCCGCTGGACAAGTGGAAGCGATGCTTGGCGTTGGTCGCGCTTTCCGAGGTGGCGTTCATGAACTTGCGCGCGCCTACCGACAGCGCTTTGAGGCTGCCCTCGCTGCTGCAATTGGACGGCACCAATGTCTGCACGCCCCAGCCTGTGGGCGGTCGGGCGCCGGGCAGGAATATATCGTTAGCGTCTTTAAAGCTTGCCCACACCGGCGCGGTGGTCATGGGTTGCCCGGCGACCTGGGGCACGCCAAATTGCGCCATGCTGACCTTGCGGTTCGGCTCGCCCGCGAGGGCTGCATTGGCTGGCCATCCGGGATCCACGGGCCAGTTCAGGGCAATAAACAGCTGCCAGCCAAAACAGTTCATGAAGCTCTGGCCAGTGGTGTTGAAATTGTTGACGGGTAGAAAACCGCCGCTGTTGGGGTCGAACACCAACTGCTGCTGGACGCAGGTATCGGCATCCGATGCCTGGGCCGTGGGCAGGAGAAACAGCGACAGCAGCGTGCTGACCAGCAGCAGACCACGTAAGCGAAACCTGAACATCATCGCGCTCCTTGCATGAAGGTGAAGCCAATAACCGTTCTGTAGGAGCCGGCTTGCCGGCGAAAAACCTGAGGGCACCGTTGGGCGCCAGGTACCCCGCGTTATCGTTGGGGATTTTCGCTGGCAAGCCAGCTCCTACAGAGGTCGGTGTTGGCCCTTAAGTGGATGGCACCAGCGCCAGCCCGGACTCCCAAGGGTGGTCCGCCGCGCTGACGTTATCTGCCTCGCCCGGATTGAGCGCGCGCACTGTCACCAGTCCCGGCGCCGCGTTCGCCGCGACGGTGATGGTCATGATGTAACCCTGGGTACCGCCCGCATTGGTCTGGCCGGGAATGGCCGAGGCGTCGGGCAGGAACTGCGTGACCTGCGCCGTGACCCCGGGGTTGTTGAACTGGATCCGTGCGGTGGCGGCGGTGGTCTTGAGGTCCGCGCCTTGTACCACCAGCGCGAATTGCCCGCTGGTACCTGGGGCCAGCCAGGCCGGCAGGTCGGTGGGCGACTGGCCGTAGAACAGGTCCAGCGGCAACAACTGCACCGGCCAGGGCTGCAGGCCATTGACCCGATCCTGCACGCAAGGCGATTGCTGCTGCGCGGTGCTCGGCATGGTGGTGACACTCAGGCCCACCAGCAATTGCTGGGCAATCACCCACACATAGTTCACCGCCTGGCCATTGATGGTGATGTCGTTGATCGAGAACCCGGCACTTTCCGGTACCTCGAACACCGCCTGCAGGATCTGGTCGGAGCCGTTGATCGCCGATTTGGCGGTACCGCGGGTGATGCGCCAGTACTGGCTCACATCCTGGCCTTGGGGGCCTTTCCAGGCATTGAAGTTGGTCGGCTGTTGCAGGTACAGGGCGATGGGGTTGGTCAGGGAAATCCGGCTGGGGGTGGCCCCATCATTCGTCGCCCCGTTGGCTGCAAAGCCGATATGCGGGTCGGAGTTGCGATAGTTCTGCCCATATTGCGCGCAGCAGATCAGCGCCTGGGCGCTCTGGCTGCTTTTCAGGGGCCGCATGATCGTGGCCGCCGCCGCCAGGTACACCTCGGCGCTGAGGGTGTTGGGCCCAGAGGTCAGGTGCATCGCGCCGCCGAACTGGCCGGGGGTGCAGGCGGTGCCGGCGTTCCACTTGTTGACGGTGTCGTAGGCCGGCAGGCCAGTGGTCGGGTCAATCACCGGGTCACCGGCCTTGCCGGTCTTGCAGTCGGCGGTGTAGCGCAGGTAGAGATCTTGCAGTTGCACATTCGGGTCGATGTAGTCGCGATACAAGCCCAGCACGGCATTCGGATCGATGCGCCACATGGCCAGGAAGTACGCCGGGTTTTCACTGGTAAAGGTGATCTTGCGCATGTTGCCGTTGGTATCGCGCACGATCGACCACTCGCAGTATTCGTCCAGCCAGCCCCGTGGCCCCGAGGGCGAGAAGTCTTTGTATTTGCCGTTCCAGTCGATAGTCGGGCAGCGGGTTACGGGCAGTTGCAGCAGGGTGCCTTTCTTGTCCGGGTCGTACAGGGTGTACAGGGTGCCGTTGATGGTGATCTGGCCGTTGTCGGTCAGCTCCATGACCTGTTGCAGGGTCATGGCCTTGTTGCCCAGTTGTGGAATCACCGCAGTGCCGTTGTTGTAGAAAAAGGTCCACAACCGGTTGGGAAAGGGTTGCCAGGTAATCGCCGGCAGGGTGGTGTCGCCATAGCCTTCGACCAGCGGGTTGTAATAGGCCGAGCGGGGCGCGTCATACAGGCCCGACCAGGGGTTGCCGATGATCGCCGCTTCGGTCCAGCCGGTTATGTCGTTGTTCCAGTCGGTTTCGAATTGTGGCAACTGGTCTTCCAGACCCAGCTTGTTGTAGTCCTTTGGCGCTTGCCCAGCGGGGGAGGTGAATTGCTTGAAGGGCGTGCTCATGACAAATCTCCATGGGGGGTAGAAATGCTGCAGCAACCGGCACTCGGGGGAGGGTCGGCGACGGTCTGGCGCGGGTCATCCCACACCAGTTGGGCGATAAAGCCGGGCAGCGGCGCGTACTCTTGCGGCGCCAATACCCGGCCACTATCGAGATGGGTAACCAGCAGGCTCAACTGCACGGCGTCCGTGGGGCCGAGGTGCAGTGCCGAGGCACTGCGCGCGGCATTGAGCGCGCGGCAGACGCCGTGGGTAATGCAGCGCCCCTTGTCATCCACCAGCCCCATGCCGATGCGGCTGAAGCGCCCGACGTAGTGCGGGTTATCAGCGTTGACCTGTTGGGGCGTGGCGTCGGGCTGGTTGAGGAAAACGTCGATCAGGTAGGTATCGTGGGTGCAGCGCACATGGTCGAACACCACCCACGGGCCGCCGGCCTGCGCCGGATCCTGGGCAGGCGCGGCACTGTGCGGGCAGCAGGCTTTTGCGCTGGCGCGTCGTGCGCCAAACGGCGGCGCGACAGGCACGCTGTAGTCATAGCCGATATGCCGGCTGTCCTGGGCCATATCGCCCAGGGTGGTATAGCGCCAGGCATCGGCACTGGTGAACGTGACGGTCTCGGCCTGGCTGCCGGCAAACGGCTGGAGCAGGCATTGGGTGGTGTACTGCGCCGCCGGGTTGGCGCGGATCCAGATCTCCAGCACGCGATCGATATTGGCGTGGTAGGAGCAGAACACCGGGTCAAACGCGGTGTAGGCGTTATCGGCCATATCACCGCCGATCCAGCCGTGATAGTTGTCGTGGGGCTGTTCAAACAGGCCATCGAAATTCAGCGTGCGGTTGGGGTACAGCTCGTCCTTTTGCGGTGGATCAAACACGGTGATATTGGCCCAGGGATACCCCGGCACGCCCTGGGGCTGGCTGAAGGTCTTGAACGCCAAGGCATCCACCACCTGCTGCTGGAAAATCCGGCTCATGCCATACAACTGGGTGCGCTTGACGCGCTGCTGGTCGCCCTGGGTATAGAACAGCGGGTTGCGCTGCACGAAGCGGCAGTCCAGGCCCTCGACATTGCCCGAGGCACAGACTTTCGAGCGGCCATCCTTGGCCGCCGCATAGCGCAATGGGTTACGCCGCACTTCGCCGCTGTGCGGGTGCACATAGGTTTCATCGAGAAAGGCCTGGGGCAGGCCGGCCTGCGGGCTGCCATCGATACTGGCGTCCTCGGCCATCCAGTCCCAATAGGGGATCGGGCAGTCGATCAAGGCTTCCAGGTACAGCAGGTAGGCGCGATGCCACAAGGCAAAGGCTTCCTGGTAATGCAGGCACCAGTTGGTATGGATATAGGCATAGCGCTGCCAGGGCGAGCCACTGTCCGGGTTGCCGATCTGCATCACGTCGTCGAGCCGCGCACGGTACAGGTCCAGTTGCGCCTGGCTCAGCGCGCGGATGTCCTGGCGCACGCGCTTGACCGGGTGCGGCAGGTCTGGAGGCGGGATGCGCTCGGCGATATCGAAGGGTGAAAAGCTGTTCAGGCGCCAGCCCTGGTTGACCCACTGCCGGAAGGTTTCCAGGGCGTCGATGGGCCAGAATTGTCGGTCGTCCAGGGTCAACGGCATGTTGCGCGACGCCAGGTGCTGGTAGATAGTTTCGGACCAGGCCTTGACCGAGTCGGGGTCTTCCAGGAACACATCGTAGGCGTTCATGCAGCGCACCCACGAGCCTGCGACGTTGGCGCGATCTGCCGTTGGTATCCAGTAAGGCGCGGTGAAAAGCCCTTGGATATCAGCGGCCCATGTCGGTTTCGCGACTATCATAAGATCCCTCTCATGCGGCCCCAATGCTGGATTTTCCGGGGCTGCTAAGCTGGATTTGATAGTAACGGGCCACTGTGCAGTGATTTGTGCAAATTGGCCGGCCTTTACGGCGGATTCATTGCAGTTTTCTCAAGGAAGAAGTGGAAATAATGACAGACGCCATGGATTTGAAAATTCTCGGCAAGTTGCAGAAGGACTGCACCCAGAGCCTGGACCTGCTCAGCGACAGCGTGGGGCTGTCCTCGACCAGTTGTTACCGGCGCATCCGGCGCCTGGAGAGCGTGGGCATCATCAAGGCCAAAGTCGCAGTGCTGGATGAAAAAAAGCTGGGGATCCAGGTCACGGCGTTCTTTTTGATCAAGCTTGATAAAGACAGCAACGACATTGATCGCAAGATGCAGCACATCCTGGCCAACCACCCGGAGATTCAGGACTGCTACCTGATGACCGGGGAGTTTGATTTTGTGATGGTGGCCAAGTTTCGCGATGCCACGGAGTACACCGAATACATCTATCGGTTTCTTGATACTTACCGGGATATTCCGATCCGCACCTATTCGTCGACGTTGGTGGTGCGCACCGTGAAGAAGTCCTATGAACTGCCGCTGCAAGGCGTGCAGCACCTTCCTCCAGACCTGTAGACGCCGGCTTGTGTGGGAGCGGGCTTGCCCGCGATTACGGTAGATCAGTCAGCACCTGTCTTGGCTGACCCACCGCCATCGCGGGCAAGCCCGCTCCCACAGGATTATGCGTTCGCCGTAATGATCCGGTTGTCTATCAGGCCGCCACAGCCTGAAGCTGCAAGCCACCTTCGACATCCTTGACCAACCCGCTGGCCAGCAGCAACGGCTGCAAACGCTTGTGCAACTGCGGCTCGACAAACTCCTTGACCGTCTCCAGCGCCAAGTCGCCACTGCCCGGCAGGTCGGCCTTGGTATAGGACAGCCAGGCCTTTTTCAGCATCTGCAACACATCGCTGCCAGCGGTCAATGCAAAGCGGCGGTGGGTAATCTGGCCCAGGAAGTTGAAGCTGTGCTGATATTCGTAACCTTTCTCGTCACCTGCGCTGGCAACGCAGCGCACGCAGGTGCAAGGGCCATCGCCAAAGGCAGCCTGCAGGTAGCTATTGAAGTCCACCACGGGCTTGAGCGACAGGCGCTTGTCCACTTCGAACAGGTCGCCGGTCATTTTTGCGTCGTTACTCAAGGTGTATTTCCTCGCAGGTCTACAGCTGGTTTTTCAAAGCGCGGCATCATACCTCATCTGTAGGAGCTGGCTTGCCGGCGATAGCGGCGGGTCAGCCAATGCACTGTATCGACGGATACACCGCCATCGCCGGCCAGCCGGATCCTACAGGGAGCTCTGGCCCAGCCGCTCCTTGATCCAGTCATACAGGTTATTGCCCTCGCTCGACAGTTCGCTGCTGGCCCGGCGGCACAGGTAGTACTGGCGTCCGTCATCCACCGGCAAGTCGAACAGTTGCACCAATTCACCCCGGGCCACCAGGGGCGCCACCAACGGCGCACGCAGCAGCGAGCAGCCGAGGCCGGTGAGGGTGGCGACCAGGGTCAACTGGCCGTCCTCCAGCAACAGACCATTGTGCGTGTTGCTGTGACTGGCCTCGGCGACATCGAACCATTGCCCCCAGGTGCCGCGTTCTTCGTCGTGCAGCAGCGGCAGTTCGCTGAGCGCCTGCGGTGTGGCGATAGGCCCGTGGCGCTGCAGGAATTCGCGGCTGCAAAACGGCGTGACCGCGCCGCTGATCAGCGGCTCGCTGTGATACCCCGGCCAGTGCCCGGTACCGAAACGGATCGACAGGTCGGCAGCATCGCTGGGGTAGCTGCGGTGGTTGGCGTAGGTGATGTTGATGTCCAGCGCCGGGTTGGCGCTTAAAAACTGCGGCAGGCTCGGGATGAACAGGTTGGTGGCGAACATCGGGATCAGGCTGATGGTGACCTGGCGCGTCGCGCTCTTTTCCCGCACGTGCTCGGTGGCGCTGCGCAGTACCGCGAATGCCGACCGAATCGCCCGGTAATACTCGCGACCTTCTTCGGTCAGGCCCAGGTTGCGGCCTTGGCGCATCGTCAGCGGCTGTTGTAGGAAGCTCTCCAGCAAGTGCAGTTGATGACTGACCGCCGAGGGCGACACCCCTAGTTCGCGCGCGGCGGCATTCACGCCCCCATGGCGGGCAAAAGCCTCGAAGGTGCGCACGGCACGTAAAGGTGGATCGTTGGCTAACTGTTCTAAATTATTCATGTGTTGAATTGAATACTAAGTAAAAAGATAAATAAAGCGGCTTTGGCCTGGAAAAAACGCCGTAAATAGGGCGTTTTTTATTTGGCATAAACATATTCCTTTCAGATATTTGATAAAAACAGAATAAATAACTAGTGTTCCGCGCTCGGGCTTTTAGTCGGTGCGCCCTGGCACCGACGTTTTTGTGTATGGAGTTGATGGTTCTCATGGATGCGTTTATCCAGCAACTGCTCAACGGCTTGCTGTCGGGCAGTCTCTACGCGCTAGTGGCCTTGGGTTACACCATGGTCTACGGCATTTTGCGGATCATCAACTTTGCCCACGGCGATGTGTTGATGATTGGCGCGCTGGTGGGCCTGTCGGTGATCCGTGTGCTGCAGGCGGCCTTCCCGCAGATGCCGCCGGTGCTGTTGCTGCTGGCAGCGGCGATGATTGCCATGGCCTTTTGTGCGGTGCTGGCGGTGGTGATCGAGCGTGTCGCCTATCGGCGCTTGCGCAACGCCCCGCGCCTGGCGCCGTTGATCAGTGGTATCGGCGTGTCGCTGTTGTTGCAGACCGTCGCCATGCTGGTCTGGACCCGCAACCCACAGATGTTCCCGCAATTGCTGCCCCTGGAACCCATCGAAGTGCTGGCCGGCGATGCCACCCATGCCGCCGTGACCAATGCCACCGCGCTGACCACCATTGGCGTGGCGCTGAGCCTGATGGTCGGGCTGTTGCTGCTGGTCGAGCGCACGCGCTTTGGCCGGGCCATGCGCGCCGTGGCCGAGAACCCGCAAGTGGCGAGCCTGATGGGCATCAACCCCAACCGCATCATCGTCATGACCTTCGCCATCGGCGGCGCCCTGGCCGCGCTGGCAGGCATCATGATGGCCAGCAACTATGGCAGCGCGCATTTCTATATGGGCTTCCTGCCCGGCATCAAGGCCTTTACCGCGGCAGTGTTGGGCGGCATCGGCAACCTCAAGGGCGCCATGCTCGGCGGCCTGCTGCTGGGGCTGATCGAAGCCCTGGGCACCGGCTACCTGGGGGCTGCCACCAACGGCGTGTTCGGCAGCAACTACCAGGATGTGTTCGCCTTTATCGTGTTGATCGCGGTGCTGGTGTTCCGTCCCCAAGGGCTGTTGGGCGAACGATTGGCGACCCGCGCATGAGCCTGGCAACCGCTGTGAGTCCTTCGAGCAAACGCGCCAGCCTGGGCCTGGTGCTGTTCGCCCTGGCCCTGATGTTGGCCCCATGGATTGTCGGGCATGCCGGCGGCAATACCTGGGTGCGCACCCTGGACTTTGCCCTGCTGTACATCATGTTGGCCCTGGGCCTGAACATCGTGGTGGGTTATGCCGGCCTGCTGGACATGGGCTTTATCGCCTTCTACGCGGTGGGCGCCTACCTGGCGGCATTGCTCTCGTCGCCCCATCTGATGCAACAGTTCCCGGCCTTGCTGGCGCTGATGCCAGAGGGCATGCACACCTCGATCTGGCTGATTCTGCCGCTGGCGGCGCTATTGGCGGCCGGGTTCGGGGTGATCCTTGGGGCGCCGACCCTGCGTTTGCGCGGCGACTACCTGGCCATCGTCACCCTGGGCTTTGGCGAGATCATCCGCATATTGCTGCGTAACCTGGACCGCCCGGTGAACCTCACCAACGGCCCCAAAGGCATCGCCCAGGTTGATCCGGTGACGCTGCTGGGGGTCAACCTGGGGCGCACCCAGGAACTGTTCGGCCTGCGCTTGCCCTCGGTCTACCTCTATTACTACCTGTTCGCCGCGTTGGTGGTGCTGATCCTGTTTGCCTGCATCCGCCTCGAGCGCTCGCGCATCGGCCGCGCGTGGATGGCGATCCGCGAAGACGAAGAGGCGGCCCAGGCCATGGGCCTCAATACCTTGCGCCTGAAGCTGCTGGCATTTGCCATTGGTGCGGCGTTCGGCGGTATCAGTGGGGCGCTGTTTGCCTCGTTCCAAGGCTTTGTTTCACCCGAATCCTTCACCCTCAATGAGTCCATCGCCGTGCTGGCCATGGTGGTGCTCGGCGGCATGGGGCATATCCCCGGGGTGATTCTGGGCTGCGTGTTGCTCGCGGCCCTGCCCGAAGCGTTGCGCGCCAGCATGGGCCCCTTGCAGCAGGCGCTGTTTGGCCAAGTGCTGGTGGACCCGGAAATTATCCGCCAGCTGTTCTACGGCCTGGCGCTGATTCTGGCGATGCTGTATCGACCCGCCGGCCTCTGGCCGAGCCGCACAGGAGGTGCACCTTGAACCATCCGTTATTACAGATCGAGAAGGTCAATAAACAGTTTGGCGGCGTGGCCGCGCTCGATGACGTGAGCTTGAGTATCGAGGCCGGGGAAATCTACGGCCTGATCGGGCCCAATGGCGCCGGCAAGACCACCTTCTTTAATGTGATGACGGGGTTATACACCCCGGACTCCGGGCGCTTTCAACTCGACGGCCAGGAGTACCAGCCCACGGCGGTGCACCAGGTGGCCCGCGCTGGCATCGCGCGCACGTTCCAGAATATCCGCTTGTTCAACGCCATGAGCGCCCTGGAAAACGTCATGGTCGGGCGCCATGTGCGCACCCATAACGGCGTGTGGGCGGCCTTGAGCGGGCATTCGCGCGGGCGCGAGGAAGAAGCGCAGACCCGCGCCCACGCCCATCGCCTGCTGGCCTATGTCGGCCTGGCCGGGTTTGCCCACTACCGTGCCGACAGCCTGTCCTACGGCCACCAGCGGCGCCTGGAAATTGCCCGTGCCCTGGCTACCGAACCGCGCCTGCTGGCCCTCGACGAGCCGGCCGCCGGCATGAATGCCAGCGAAAAAGTGCAACTGCGCAGCCTGCTGGAAAAAATCCGCGACGACGGCCACACCCTGTTGCTGATCGAACACGACGTGAAGCTGGTGATGGGCGTGTGTGACCGCATCAGCGTGCTGGACTACGGACGCGTGATCGCCGTGGGCGCGCCTGCCGAAGTGCGCCGCCACCCGCAAGTGATCCAGGCCTATCTGGGAGCCGGCGCCCATGTCTGAAGCGTTGTTGCAGATTGCCGGCCTGAAGGTGCGCTACGGCGCCATCGAGGCGGTCAAGTCCCTGGACCTGCATATAGATGAAGGCGAACGGGTCACGTTGATCGGCGCCAATGGCGCCGGCAAAAGCTCCAGCCTCAAGGCCCTGACCGGGTTGCTGCCGGCCGCTGCGGGGCAGATCCGCTTTGCTGGCCGCTCGATCCTCAACCTGGCGCCCCATGAGCGCCTGACCCTGGGCATCGCCATGGTGCCGGAAGGGCGTGGCATTTTTGCGCGCATGAGCGTGCTGGAAAACCTCCAGGCCGGCGCGTTCCTGCGCCGCGACCCACAGCAAGTCAACCTGGAAATCCGCCAGTTGTTCGAACACTTTCCGCGCCTGGAAGAACGCTTGCAGCAGTCGGCCGGCTTGCTCTCCGGTGGCGAGCAGCAGATGCTCGCCCTGGCCCGTGCGCTGCTGTCCAAGCCCCGCCTGCTGGTGCTCGATGAGCCGTCCATGGGCCTGGCGCCGATCATGGTCGAAAAGCTGTTCCAGGTGATCGATGATGTGTGCCGCCAGGGCATGACCCTGCTGCTGGTGGAGCAGAACGCGCGCCTTGCGCTGCAAGTGACTGACCGCGCCTATGTGATGGACACCGGGCGTATCAGCCTCAGCGGTGCCAGTGACCAATTGCTCGACCACCCCGAGGTGCGCAGTGCCTACCTCGGTGAATAACCCCATAACAAACGCCACCGGACGCCCGGCGTGTTTCGTCAACCCCACAGGCCATGAGGGCCTGCTGAGAAACAGGAAAAAACCATGAACAAGACTGCCCCCTTCAAACGCGTACTGTTGTTGAGCCTGGCCATGAGCGGCGTGGCCCAGGCCGACCAGACGGTACTGATCGGCCTGGCCGGACCCTTGACCGGTCCGTCGGCGCGGATCGGCAAAGACCTGGAAAACGGCGCGCAACTGGCCATTGACCAGGCCAACGCCAAGCACTTGAAAATCAATGGCGAGGCCGTGACGTTCAAGCTGGTTTCCGAGGATGACCAGTCCGATCCACGCACCGCCGTCACCGTGGCCCAGCGCCTGGTGGACGAAGGCGTAGTTGGCGTGGTCGGCCATTGGAACACCGGCACCAGCATTCCGGCAGCGCGGGTCTACCATGACGCCGGGATTGCCCAGGTCGCACCGGTGGCCACTGGTCACGCCTACACCCAGCAAGGTTTCGACACCAGCTTCCGGATCATGGGCCACGACGATGACGGCGGCCAGGTCGCCGGCGACTACGCACTCAAGACCCTCAAGGCGCAGCGCATCGCCGTGATCGACGACCGCACCGCGTTCGGCCAGGGCCTGGCGGACCAGTTCGTCAAATCCATCGAGGCCGGTGGCGCCAAGGTGGTTGCGCGCGAATACGTGGACGACAAGACCATCGACTTCAGTGCGGTGCTGACCAACATCCGTGGGCAAAACCCGGACCTGATCTTCTTTGGCGGCGTCGACTCCCAGGCTGCACCGCTGGCCCGGCGCATCAAGCAGTTGGGGATCAAGGCGCCATTGATGGGCGCCGGCGGCTTTGTCAGCCAGACCTTCCTGCAACTGGCACAGAACGAAGGCGAGGGCGTGATCGCCCTGGAACCGGGCCTGGCCGTGGCGCAGATGCCAGGCGGCAAAGCATTTGAAGAGGCCTACAAGGCGCGCTTCAAGAGCAACATCGAGCTGCACGCACCTTTTGCCTATGACGGTGTGGGCGTGCTGATCGCCGCCATCGAGCAGGCCAACTCCACCGATCCGCAGAAGTACCTGCCGGTACTGCGCGCCATCAGCTATCCGGGCGTGACCGGGACCATCGCATTCGATGCCCAGGGCAATCTGCAGAACCCGTCGTTCACCGTTTACCAGGTCAAGGCCAATCAATGGCAACCGGTGAGCGTGGCTGGCGGCAAAAAATAACGCGCTGGATTTAGGTGTAGGCGCAGCTCGTGTAGGAGCTGTCTCGCCCGGCGAGGCTGCGATGGGATCACCGCGGTGTATCTGCGACACCGTGGTGTCTGCATCGCAGCCTCGCCGGGCGAGGCAGCTCCCACATTTGGCAGCACCCACATTGGATCTTCGCAAGCATTTAGATGAGGCACACCATGAGCAAACTTGAAGGTGAACTGGGCATCCTGGCCCGCCGGCGCATCGAGGCCGAGATCATCAAGCCGATCTACGAAATCCTCGTGCGCGAGCAGGGCAAAGCCTTTGCCGCCGCGGTGATTGGCGAAGCGGTGGGCAACGCCGCGATCCAGGCCGGCAAGCGCTTTGCCGCCCAGGAAGAGCAGGGCGCCGACCTCAAGAGCTTCGTTGAGCTGCAAGTGCTGTGGGAAAAGGACGACGCGCTGAAAGTCGAAATCATCGCCAGCGATGCCGAGCACTACGATTACGACGTCAAGCGTTGCCGCTATGCCGAGATGTACCACGAAATGGGCCTGGGCGAGATCGGCCACCTGTTGTCGTGCAACCGCGACGAGCTGTTTATCGTCGGCTACAACCCGAATATCGAATTGACGCGCACCCAGACCATCATGGGCGGCGCGCCAAGCTGTGACTTCCGCTACCACGCCAAGCCCCAGGAGCCGCGCTCGTGAGCGCCCTGGCACGGGTCAACGGTGAGCGCCTGTGGGACTCGCTGATGGAAATGGCGCAGATCGGCGGCACGCCCAAGGGCGGTGTCTCGCGCCTGGCGCTGACCGACGAAGACCGGCGCGGGCGTGACCTGTTCGTGGCCTGGTGCACAGCGGCCGGGTGCAGCATTCGTGTGGACGCCATGGGCAACATCTTCGCCCGTCGCGCCGGCCGCCTCGACCATCTGGCCCCGGTGCTGACCGGCTCCCACGGCGACTCGCAGCCAGCGGGCGGCAAGTTCGATGGCATCTACGGCGTGCTGGCCGGCCTGGAAGTGCTGCGCACCTTGAACGACCTGGGCATCGAGACTGATCGACCAATCGAGGTGGTCAACTGGACCAACGAAGAAGGCTCGCGTTTTGCCCCGGCGATGATTTCTTCAGGGGTGTACGCCGGGGTGTTCGACCTGGAATACGGTTTGTCCCGCGAAGACAAGGCCGGCGTGAGCATCGGCCAGGCGTTGCAACAGATCGGCTACGCCGGCCCGCATCCGGTGGGAGGGCAGGCGGTGCATGCGGCGTATGAGCTGCATATCGAGCAAGGCCCGATCCTTGAAGCCCAGGACCTGACCATCGGCGTGGTGACGGGGGCCCAGGGCCAGCGTTGGTATGAAGTCGAGCTGAGCGGCCGCAGCGCCCATGCCGGCACCACGCCAATGGATCACCGCCTGGATGCACTGCTGGGCTTTGCCCGGGTGGTGGAGGCGGTCAACCAGATCGGCCTGGCCCAAGGCGCCGAAGGGCGGGCGACGGTGGGCATGGCCAACATCTTCCCCAACTCGCGCAATGTGGTGCCGGGGCGGGTGTTTTTCAGTGTTGAGTTCCGCCATCCCGATGAGACGGTGCTGGGCGTGCAAGACCAGCAACTGCACGAAGCCGTGGCGCGGATTGCCGAGGGGATTGGCCTGCAGGCCAGCGTCAAGCAGATCTTCCAGTACGCGCCGATTGCCTTCGACAAGGATTGCGTAGACGTGGTGCAGACCGCGGCCCAAGTGCTGGGCTATAGCCATCGGCGGATGATTTCCGGCGCGGGGCATGACGCCTGCTACCTGAACCAGGTCGCGCCGACGGCGATGATCTTTGTACCCTGTGTGGATGGCTTGAGTCATAACGAGGCGGAAGAGATCCACCCGCACTGGTCCACGGCCGGGGCGGATGTGTTGTTGCAGGCGATTCTGGCTTCGTCGCGTGAGTGATGGATGGGAGCGGGTTTGCCCGCGAAAGCCCTAGGTATCTACACAACTTTCAGAGACTGACGAACTCCCCTGTGGCGAGCGGGCTTGCCCCGCGCTGGGCTGCGAAGCAGCCCTAAAACCAGCCGCTGCGGTGTATCTGGTACAACTCATTCGGCTTATTGGGGCTGCTTCGCAGCCCAGCGCGGGCAAGCCCGCTCGCCACAAGCCAGCTCCCACCTTCGTTCTGCAGCGCCCCCCTGTGGGAGCGGGCTTGCCCGCGAAAGCGGTAGTTCAGTCACCACCTGTAATCGGCACAAACAGCTGGCTCATCACCTGCAACAAGTGATCATCCGCGCCCGCCGCGCCTATCACTTGCAACCCCACCGGCATGCCCCTCACGTGCCCCACCGGCAGGCTGATCGAGGGCAGGCCGGTGAGGTTCCAGGCGCTGGTATGGCTGAGTACGGCGGCGCGTACGTCAATGTCCTGTTCGCCCACGCGCACTTGGCGTGCGTTCACCTGTGTGGCGGTAATCGGCACAGTGGGTGAAACCAGCAAGTCATAGTCTTCGAACAACCGCGCCATGGCCGCTTTGTACTGCGCCTGGCTGGCCTGTGCGCGAATGTACTGCCAGCCTCTGACCTCGCTCGACACCTCAAGGCGCTCGCGTACCTCCTGGTCAAATTTGTGCGGCGCATCGCGCATGCGTTCGGCATGTACTGCAAAGGCTTCGGCACGTTGCAAGGTCTGCAAGGTGTCCTTCATGCCAGCCGCGATTTTTTGCAGCGCGTCAGTCTCTTGCAGCGCTTCGCCAAACAGCTGTTGCGCCGCCTGGTAGACCTGCTGATGCAGCTCGGCATCCACCGGGCCGAAGCTGGCGCACGTGATCCAGCCCACGCGCAACGCTCGAGGCGTGGCCGCCGGCCGGCAAGCGCGTCCTGCCAGCACTTCGAACAACAGGCGTGCATCTTCAACGTGGTTGGCGATGGGGCCGACGTGGTCGAGGCTGGACGCGAGCGGGAACACCCCGTCCAACGGCACGCTGGCAAACGAGGGCTTGAAGCCGACCGTGCCGCACAAGGCCGCCGGAATCCGGATCGAGCCGCCCGTGTCGGTACCCAGCGCCAGCGGCACCATGCCGCTGGCCACCGCCGCGGCACTGCCGGCGCTGGAACCGCCGGTGATGCAGCGCGCATCCCACGGGTTGCGTGCCGCGCCTTGCAGTGAGCGGTCGCCAGTCGGGCCATAGGCGAACTCATGGGTCAAGGTCTTGCCGATAATCACCGCCCCGGCCTCGCGTACGCGTTGCACGCACAGCGCATCGTGGTTGGGTTTGAAACGGTCGAAGTGCGCTGAACCGTAGGTGGTGATGTAGTCAAACGTGTCGATGTTGTCTTTGACCGCTATCGGCATGCCCTGCAGCGGGCCCAGGTCCTGGCCTTGGGCAAACAGCGCGTCGGCCTTGCGGGCCTGGGCCAGAGCCACGGGGGCATCAACATGAACGAACGCATTCAACGCCGGGTTCAAGCGTTCGATGCTGTCCAGCGCGGCGTGCGTCAACTCGACACTGGTCACGCTGCCGGCACGCAGGCGCGCGGCCAGCGTGATGATCGACTGACCAAAAAAGTATCCAGCGTGGGTAGGCTTCACCAGGCTCATAAATGCAACTCCATCAAACAGCAGCGGGTTGAGAGGACGGGGCAACCTGACGCCCGCCCGGGCGCACCATCAGCATTGCGCTCATGCCCAACGCGGTGGCCACGGCGGCGGCCACGAACATCGATGAATAGCCGTAACGCACGGTCAGGTAGCCGGTCAGCATGGGGGCGATAAACGACGCGGTGTTGGCGATAAAGTGCGTCATGCCGCTGTAGGCACCCACCCGATTGGACGGCGCGGTGTCGATGACCACCGCCCAGTACACGGAGTTGGGCAGGGCATTAAGCGCATTGGCCAACGTCATCAGGGCAATCACGCCCCAGACGGTCTGGGCTTGGGAAACCATGATGAAACACAAGGTTGTCAGCAGCAGGCAGGTCGCGGCCAGCCAGCTGCGGGCGACTTTCAGGTTGCCGGTGCGGCGCAGCAGCAAGTCCGAAATCTTGCCGCCCAGCAGCACGGTGAAGCAGGCGCCGGTCCACGGGATCATGCCCATGTACCACAGCGACGACAGGTTGTAGTGGAACTCGTCCTGCAGGTATTTGGGGGTCCAGGTCAGCAGCAGGAATGTCACGTACACAAACGAGAAGTAACCGACGGCGTTGAACAGCAGGTCTTTGTTCTTGAAGAAGTGCCAGAGCGGCGCAACGCTGGTAGTGGGCGTCGACGCATTGGCGGCTTCGGCGCGCTCTTTGCGCAGGAAGTCGAGTTCGGCCTTGGACACGCGCGGGTTTTCATCCGGGGTGTTGGTGAAGCGCGTCATGAAAAACACCAGCAGCGCCAGGCTGACCACGCCCAACACCACGAACATGCTGCGCCAGCTGCCGGTCAGGGTTTGCAGGCCCACAGCCACAGGCGCGGTGAGCAATGCGCCCAATGGGGTACTCAAGAGGCCGACCGCGACCACAAAACCGCGCTCCTTGGGCGTGGCCCAGTTGGCCACGCTCTTGTTGATCACCGAGTAGGCCGGACCTTCGGCAAAGCCGAACATCACGCGGATCGTGGCGAAACCGGCCATGGCCGAGCCGCCGAGAAACGCCAGGCCGAAGTCGCCGGCAAATGCCGTGGCGATTTCGAAGACCGACCAAGTGCCACCGGCGATCAGCCAGATGCGCTTGGCACCAAAGCGGTCGGCCAGAATGCCGCCGACCAATGCCCCAAGGATGTAGCCGTAACCGAAGTAGCCCAGGACGTTGCCCCAGTCGGCTTTGTCGAAACCGTACTCGGGAAGAATGCTCGCCGACGCATAGGCAATCGCGCCACGGTCGATGTAGTTGAGCAAGGCCATGAGCATGATCAGGAAGAAAATCTGGTAGCGGAAGGACGGGATAGCGGGGCTGTTCATAGGGATCTGACTCTTCAAAATGATGGCAGAAGTCAAAAAGTCGGCCGCGTCCGGCGTATTTTTATTGGTTGCCCAAACGTTTGGGTAGGCGAAATGTAAGGTGGGAAAAAATTTTAGTCAAACGTTTGGGTAAAAATTTATCTGCGGCTGCGGTACGCCCGTTCGGGTAGAATCTGCGCGCTAAATATCAGACAGTCGGAAGCCCCTCAGACATGCCGAGCCCATCTCGTCCAGCCACCTTGAAGTCCATGGCGACCGCACTTGGCGTGCATGTCTCCACGGTGTCCCGGGTACTCAACGGCGACCCGGCCGGGGTCGAGCGCGCGGCGTCTGCCGAAGTGGTGGCGCGTATCCGGGAGTTGGCAAAAGAGCTGGATTATCGGCCGAACACGCAGGCATCTAGCCTGAAACTGCGCAAAAGCCAGGAGATCTGTGTGCTGATGCCGCGCCTCACCGACCTGGTGATGGCGACCATTTACGACAGCATCGACAGTGCGGCCGAACAGGCCGGCTACCTGACCTTCGTCTCCAATACCGACGACCAGCAACCCCGCCAGATGGCCCGTGCCGAACATGCCTTGCGCCGCTCGGTGGCCGGGCTGATCGTCGGCGACTCACATGTCGGCGAAAGCCAGCCGCTCCTGGAACTGCTGACGCGCAAGCACATTCCCTACGTGCTGGTCAGTCGCCAGATTGCCGGGCATCTGGCGGCGTGCAGCGACGATGAACGTGGCGGCTGGCTGGCGGCCGAGCACTTGTACCAGTTGGGCTGTCGCGATGTGGCCATTCTGGCGGGCGAACGGCATGCCTCCACCGGGGCTGATCGCACGCGCGGGTTTACCCGTTATTACCGGGAGCAAGGCATTACGCTGCGCCCGGAATGGACGCTCAATGGTCCTTTTGACAGCCTTACCGGGCACCGCCAGGGCGAGTACCTGTTGGGGCTCAGCCCAAGGCCACAGGCGTTTTTCGCGGTCAATGACTTCCTGGCCATCGGCTTGATGGGGGCCGCACGTGACAAGGGCCTGATGCCGGGCAAGGACATTGCCGTGGTGGGCTTCAACGACATACCACTGGCCAATGAACTGATGGTGCCCCTGACCAGCGTGCGCCTGCCCCTGGCAGACATGGGCCGGCATGCGGTAGAGCTGCTGCTCAAGCGCATCGAGGGCGAGGCGTGCGAGTCGATCATGGTGGCGCCGCAGTTACAGGTGCGGGCGAGTTCGTCTTTGTTGCGCTGACTGAGGGCTGGCCATCGGCGGTGGAAAATGTGGGAGCGGGCTTGCCCGCGATAGCGGTGCTTCAGTCACTGAATTTATCAAATGACACACCATCATCGCGGGCAAGCCCGCTGCCACAGGGGATTGTGCGAGGCCAACTCTCGGGTCAATCCAGTCAGCGAAAAAACTCCCCGGGCGTCGTATCAAACTGTTGTCGAAACGCGGCGATAAACGCCGAAACCGACTCATACCCACACCCCAGCGCCACGTCCGTCACCCGCTCGCCGCGTTCCAGGTCGGGGAGGGCGCCGAGCAGCCTCAGCCGCTGGCGCCAGGCGCGATAGGTCAGGCCGGTATCGCTCACAAACAACCGGCTCAGGGTTTTTTCGCTGACCCCCAGGCGCTGGCTCCACTGCCCCAGCGTGGTCGCCTGTTCCGGGTGCAGGCTCAGGCTGCGATAGATCTGGCGCAACCGGCTGTCCAGCGGCAGCGGCAGCATCAGGTCCACTTGCGGCGCGGCGGCGAGTTGGTCGAGCAGGACTTGGGCCAGGCGCCCATCGGGGCCGTCTTCGGCATATTCCACCGGCAGTTCGCTGAAGCGGCGGATCAACTCGCGCAACAGGTCACTCACCGCCAGCACCTGGCAGCGCTCCGCCGCCCAGGCGGTCACGCTGCAGTCGAGGTACAGGCTGCGCATTTCGGTGTGCGGCGAGCTGAACACCCGATGTGGCATACCCGCCGGGATCCAGACCGCCCGTTGCGGCGGCGCCACGAAGCGCCCGGCACTGGTCTGGATCTCCAGCACCCCGGAGATTGCATACGACAACTGCACCCACGGGTGGCTATGGCGGCGCGTCAGGGCGCGGTTGGGCAGGGATTCGGTACGGCCATACACCGGGCGTGGCAGGCTGGAGAGCCCGGGAATGCTGCGGCGAACGGCCTTATCGTGTCCTTTTGGCGGCATTTACTGGCTCATTGGCGTTAGTCGGTAACAAGCCGTTACGTTAGAGTCGGCACGACGCCCTGGCAACCCCTGGAAAGAACAGCCCATGACTCGCCCCCGGTTTTTACCCGATAACTTCACCCTGACCTTGATTGCCACGGTGGCCCTGGCCTCTTTGCTGCCCGTCAGCGGCCAGGCTGCCGTGGCCTTTGGTTGGGTGACCAACCTGGCCATCGCGCTGTTGTTTTTCCTGCATGGTGCCAAGCTGTCACGCCAGGCCATCATCGCCGGTGCCGGGCACTGGCGTTTGCACCTGTTGGTGTTCAGCCTGACCTTCGTGCTGTTCCCGCTGCTGGGCCTGGCCCTCAAGCCGTTGCTGTCGCCGATGATTGGCAAAGATTTGTACATGGGCATGCTTTATCTGTGTGCGCTGCCGGCCACGGTGCAGTCGGCGATTGCCTTTACGTCGCTGGCGCGGGGCAATATCCCGGCGGCGATTTGCAGCGCGGCGGCGTCCAGCCTATTCGGGATTTTCCTTACGCCGTTGCTGGTGACGCTGCTGCTCAATGTGCATGGCGACGGCGGCTCCACCGTGGATGCGATTCTCAAGATCAGCGTGCAACTGCTGCTGCCGTTTATCGCCGGGCAGATCGCCCGACGCTGGATCGGCGAGTGGGTGGGGCGTAACAAGAACTGGCTGAAGTTCGTCGATCAGGGGTCGATCCTGCTGGTGGTCTACGGCGCGTTCAGCGAAGCGGTCAATGAAGGCATCTGGCATCAGATTCCATTGTGGGAATTGGCCGGTTTGCTTGTGGCCTGCTGCGTCTTGCTGGCGTTGGTGCTGGTGGCGTCCGCGCTGTTGGGCAAGGCCTTTGGGTTCAATCAGGAAGACCGCATCACCATCCTGTTCTGCGGCTCGAAAAAGAGCCTGGCCACGGGCGTGCCGATGGCGCAGGTACTGTTTGCCGGCAGCACCATGGGCGTGTTGATCCTGCCGCTGATGCTGTTCCACCAGATCCAGTTGATGGTCTGTGCGGTGCTGGCCCAGCGCTATGCCAATCGCCCGGAGTCCATTCCCGAGATCATGGCGCAAGTCGATCCCTGAACCATCGTGTTACTATTTTTCCGCGCTGCTCAAGGGCTGGCATCGGGCCGTCAGGATCAGCGCGCAACAGAGTAAAACGACCTGTCGATGAGTACTAGCACCGCTACACCCGCCGCCAACTGGCAACCGGTCATCGCCCTGGCGCTGGCCGCCTTTGTGTTCAACACCACTGAATTCGTCCCGGTCGGTTTGCTCAGCGCCATTGGCGCCAGCTTCGACATGCCGATCCCCAAGGTCGGTCTGATGCTGACCATCTATGCCTGGGTGGTGTCATTGACGTCGCTGCCGGTGATGTTGCTGACGCGCAACGTCGAGCGGCGCAAGTTGCTGATTGTGCTGTTCGGCATGTTTATCGCCAGCCATGTTCTGTCCAGTGTGGCCAACAGTTTTGGCTTGTTGATGGTCAGCCGTATCGGCATTGCCTTGTCCCATGCGCTGTTCTGGTCGATCACCGCGTCGCTGGCGGTGCGTCTGGCGCCGCCGGGCAAGCAGGTCCAGGCCTTGGGGCTGTTGGCCACGGGTACTTCGTTGGCAATGGTCCTGGGGATTCCCCTGGGGCGCCTGCTGGGCGAAGCCATGGGCTGGCGCACCACATTCATAGTGATTGCCGGGTTTGCCGCCGCGCTGGTGTTCTGGCTGGCGCGCACCTTGCCGTTGTTGCCGAGCCAGAACTCCGGTTCCCTGCGTAGCCTGCCGCTGCTGTTCAAGCGCCCGGCGCTGGTGGCGTTGTATGTGTTGACGGCGATGGTGGTCACCGCGCAGTTCACCGCCTACAGCTATATCGAGCCCTTTGTGGAGCGCGTCGCCGGCCTGGGCGGCAATGCCGTGACCCTGGTGCTGTTGGTGTTTGGCGGGGCGGGGATCATTGGCTCGTTGCTGTTCAGTGTGCTGCACCGCTTCAATCCTTACCGCTTTCTGCTGGTGGCGGTGGCGGTATTGGCCCTGTGCCTGGGGCTGCTTCTGCCGTTGAGTGGCGATGTGTCGTACCTGGTGGTGTTGAGCGTGTTCTGGGGCATGGCGATCATGGCCTTTGGCTTGGCGTTGCAGTCCAAAGTGCTGGTGCTGGCGCCGGATGCAACTGACGTGGCGATGGCCATGTTCTCCGGGATCTACAACATCGGGATTGGTGGCGGGGCGTTGCTCGGCAGTTGGGTAGGCGGGCATTTCGGCTTTGCCTGGATCGGCGCGGCCGGGGGCTTGCTGGCGGTGGCGGCGCTGGGGCTGTACTGCCTGTCGATTTATCGGTTCGGCCAGGGTGGCGTGAGTTGATTGGCAGAGGCGACTAAAAACCTCTCTTTATGGACCTCTTCTTGTAGTTTTTAAACCTGTCAGATCTGACAGTTGTCGGCACGGCTTTCCAGGTTTTTACTGCCTCACGGACCCAGCGCATAACCAGTGTCATGCGTTGGACTGAAGGACGGTAACTTTCCAGGGACGGACCGATCATGCAGAACTTATTCAAACGCGCGATCCTGCCAATGATGGTGAGCGGCGGGGCTTTGTTGTGGGGCGCGAGCGGGGCGGTCAATGCGGCGACCTTTATTGATCTGGGGAATGCAGCGGGTGTGCAGTGTGCGACGACAGCTGTCAATGACAGCGGTCAGACGGTGGGTAATTGCACATTGTCGGATCCCAGTGCCAATCTGGTGCCTTGGTTTTCGGCGTCTTCTGCTGGACCCCAGCAGGCGTTGCCGTCACTAGTCGCCAATCAGCCCTGTACGGTGACTGGCATTGCGAATAACGGGTCGATGCTCGGTACCTGTACCGACGCGAACAATCTCAGTTTTGCCGTGACCTGGAAAGCCGTTGCACCCAGTGCACCCCCGGTCAAGCTGCAGCCACTTGCGGGCACAATTCTGTTCCCTCTGCTACGTCCAGCCGATGTGCAGACGGTGGCAGTCGACCAGAACGAACAAGGTGCGGTGGTCGGCTGGAGTGTCAGTGGAGGGGGCGAGAACACAGTAGTTGTCTATTTGCCAGGCACTGCTACGCCGGTACGTGTCTCTGGTTGGAGCGCCAAGTGTAGTGCAGCTGGCGTGAACAATACCCTCATCAACGGTTACCCCAGCATTCTCATGAACTGCACGGCCGACGGCAAGGATGTGCCAAGAATCGCTACCTGGGTTGCAGGCGCGTATGCCTTGATGGATCTGCCTGTGGCAAGCGGGGCAAGCTACTGCTGGGCAGTGGATATGAATGATCAAAATCAAGCCGTGGGTAGTTGCGTTTTCCCCACGGCTGGGAAAAACATCAACACTGCGTTCTGGCCGTCGCCCACCAGCGCTCCGCGGTTGCTTACCTTGCCGCTGAATGCAAAAAACTCGGGAATAGCGACGAACAATGCCGGTCATGTGCTGGCGCGAGGCATGGACCCTTCGGGCTTCGTCAGGGACTTCTATTGGGCGGACACCAGTTCGAGTTTCGCTGTGAGACCCATCAAAACGTTGCCGGACAGTGACAGTACCAGCGCGTTCACGCTTGCCGAAAACGATACGGTTGCGATGGATTGCTTTAACAGCCAGGAGTACCCAACGGCCTGTACGTGGGACCCTATTAACGAAACGGTGCCAATCCCCCCTATCAATGGCGGTCGCAAGAGCATATTGAGCAGTATTTCCTTTAGCGGAACCCGAGTGGCAGGTGTAGTTACTGATGCTTCAAGAAACGACACTGCCGTGGTGGCTGAATTACCGTGAGCGTTAATGAGGTTTTGGTCATGTGGCTCAAGGAGGTTGACATGAAAAGGGCAACTGTATTTTTCGCAATGTTGCTGGGTTTTCAGGCTCTTGTATCTCTGCCGTCTTACGCTCGAGAGATTAAAGCCGACACGTACTACCCGGGGGGAGGACAAAGGATCGAGAAGGTGTCCCTTGTAAACTGGATGAGCGATACATCCCATAGGGTTTCGGCTACTACGCCAGTCAGCAAGCCTGCGCCTGTAATCCCCGTATCCGGGAAAACGTCACATGCGCCGAACCCGTTTTCGTGCGATGGAGGAGGTTTCAAGTTTGAATGGAGTGGCGCGACAGTAAGAACAGTTTACTGCAACTAAACACACCTGTTGTGGCAAGCCCCTTGCCACAACAGGCCTCTCGAGCCTTTAGAACTGCGGCGTGTATTTGACGCTGAACATCACATTGCGCGGATCACCATAGAAGTTGTTGCCATTGAGCTGGTTGTACCCGGACGCGTAGTAGGTCTTGTCGAACAGGTTGTTGGCATTCATCGCCAGCCCTACCTCCGGCGTCAGCTGATAGGCCAGGCGCGCATTCCACACCGTGTAGCCCGCCACGTCATAGGTGTACTCGTAGCCCAGGGTATGGCTCTGGGTGGTGAAGCCCAACCCGGCGCTGACCTTGCTCCAGTCGCCGCTGAACTGGTAGTCGCTCCATACCCGCAACATGTGCTTGGGTGTCCATTGGCTGAACACTCGGCCTTTGTTGTCGCGATCTTCGAGGTACTTGGTGGTGTTGTAGGTATAGCCGGCAAACAGTTGCAGGCCGCTCAGCACTTCGCCGCTGATTTCTGCTTCCAGGCCTTGGCTGCGCACCTTGCCGGAACTCGTTGCGCAGTAAGTGCCGCCGCAGATTTCGCCCAGGGAGTAGTCGGTGATCGCGCGGTTTTCCTGGTCATAGCGGAACAACGCCAGGGAGGTGTTGACCCGGCCATCCATCAACTCGCCCTTGAGGCCGATTTCGTAGTTGCTGCCAATCACTGGCTTGACCACCGCACCGCTGAGGTCGCGCGGGGTCTGTGGCTCGAACACGTCGGTGTAGCTGGCGTACACCGCCCACTCGCGGCTCAGGTCGTAGACGATCCCGGCGTAGGGCGTGACTTCGCCGGTTTCGTTGGTGGTGCTGGGTTTGTTGACGATGGTGGCGTGGGTCACCGCCGTGATGCCCGAGGAGGTGTAGCTGTAGTCATACCAACTGACACGGGCGCCAAGTACCAGGGTCAACGGGTCGATCGGCTTGACGCGCCAGCTGCCATACAGGCCTTTTTGGCGGATGTCGTACTTGCTCGGTGTTGCGCGGCCGCCAGGGGTGTTCATCAGGCTTTCGTAGGTGACTTCGGGGCGGTGGTTATTGATGTCGAAGATGTTATCGGTGCTGTCATTGAACGTCCGGGCGATGACGTCGTTGGTGGTGTACTTGGAGTAGTTGCCGCCCAGGGTGATTTCCTGCGCCATGGACAGCGCCTCGAAACGCCCGGTGAGGTGGGTGTCGAGGCCGATCTTGGTGCCATCGAAATCGGTGTACCAGTCGGCATATGACACGCCGGCGCCGTCGGCTTCGATGCCTTCGTTGTTGGTCTGTACGCGCTGGTGGGTGGAGGTGTTTTCTTCATGCATGCGTACCGCGCCGACCTTGAGCTTCCAGTCGTCGTTGAAGCGGTGCTCCACGTCGGCATACAGGGTGGTGACGTCGATCTGCGAGTGGTTCCAGCGTGAACCGGTGAAGGTCGAACGTGACAGGTCGATCGACTTGCCGGTGGCATAGCGTGGCAGGCCGCGCAGCATCGGACGCGATTCGGCATTGGTGCGGCTGACGGCCAGCCCCAGGGTGGTGTCTTCCTGCAGGTCGAAGTCCAGGGCGCCGTACAACGAGTGGGTCTTGCTCCATTCGTAGTCGATGAAGGAGTCGCTCTGGTCTTCGTCCGCCACCATCCGCCCACGGACCGTGCCGCTCTGGTTCAGCGGGCCGCCGGCGTCCAGCTGCAGGCCGTAGTGGTCCCAACTGCCGGCCTTGGCGGTGAGGGCGACGGTGGGTGCCGCTTGCCCGCGCTTGCGCACCAGGTTGATCGCGCCACCCGGGCTGCCGGTGCCCTGTAGCAGGCCGGAGGCGCCGCGCAGCACTTCCAGGCGGTCGAAGAAGATCAGGTCCTGGGTGGCCCAGTTGCCCAGGGCATAGGTATTGCGCGGGATCGGCACGCCGTCGTACTGCCAGTCGTCGATCTGGAAGCCGCGGGAGGTGATGATCATGCCTTTGCCCACGCCTTGCACACCCACCAGGCCAGTGGTCTGGTTGACGGCGTCCTTGAGGTCGACCAGGCCCTGGTCATCCATTTGTTTGCGGGTCATCACCGTGATCGACTGGGGGATTTCCTTGAGGGTGTGGGTGCCCTTGCCGATAGTCACGGCCCGTGCGGCGTAGGAGCCGGAATCTTCAGTGATGGTGGGGTCGATGCTGTGGGCGGCAATGGATGTCACGCCCAGTTGCAGCGCGGCGCCGCTGTCGGCGGCAGGCTCGACGCTGAAATTGCCTTGCCCGGTCACCCGCAACTGCAAGCCGCTGCCCGCCAACGCACGGTCCATGGCCTGTTCGGCCGGCATCTGGCCGATCACCGCCTGGGCCTGCTTGCCCTGCACCAACACCGGGTCCAGGGACACAATACGCCCGCTCTGGCTGGCAATGGCGTTCAGCGTTTGGGCCAGCGGGCCGGCCGGCAAATTGAAAGACAGGCTTTGGGCCTGTACCAGGGCAGGGCTCGCCAGGGTTGCCAGGGCAACGGCGACGGAAAGGGCATGGGGCCAAGGGTTGAGCACAGCATTCTCCTGAAGGTGTGGACGTGTCAGGAGATAGGTGGGCCGAGAAATGAAAACCGGACACAAATAAGAGTGATTTGCATAAAAAAGTTTTGCCCGGGTTACCTTGCACGAATCAGGGTCAGCCACGGGCTGTAGTGATCCACCCGGATCGGCAGGGTTTCGGCCAGCGCATCGAAGGCCCGGTGCGGGTCGTTGAGGGGGAATACGCCCTGCACGCGCAGCTCGCGTACCTGCGGGTCGACGCGCACAAAACCACGGCTGTAGGGGCGCAGGGCGCTAACCACCTGTTCCAGGGAGTCGTCCAGCACGTTCAGGTGCCCGGCGAGCCAGTCGGCGCGGTAGCTCTGGTTGCCGGTCAGCGGTTCGATGCGGTTGGCGTGGAGCAGCACCGATTGGCCTTGCTGCACGGTGTGCTGGATGCCGTTGTGCAGCGTCGCCTGGACCGAATGCTCCAGCACCACCACCCGCGTGGCGTCTGGCTCTTGGGACACGAGGAAGCGCGTGCCCAACGCTTGGACACTGCCCTGGGCGCTGCGCACGCGCAGCGGCCGCTGGGGGTCGGCCGCCACCTGAATCACCAGTTCGCCGTGCCGCAGGATGATCAAGCGCTGGTGCTGGTCGAATTGCAGGTCGACGGCGCTGCCTGCGTTCAGGGTCAGGCGGCTGCCGTCCAGCAGGGTGAAGGTCTGGCGCTGACCGCGCGCGGTGTGCAGGTCGGCCAGCAGGTCGTCACCCAGCGGGCTGCGCGCCGCCAGCCACAGGCCGCCACCCAGCAGGCCCAGGCCCGTGATGGCGCGCAGCACTTCGCGGCGTGAACCCTGGGGTTGCAACAGCACTTGCCGGGCTTCGCCGGGCAGGCGTTTATCGAGGCTGCGCAAGGTGTTCCACGATCCGCCCAAGCGCTCCTGCAAGCGGGCCCAGGCTTGGGCGTGGGCCGGGTCCATGCCCAACCAGGCGTTGAACCGTTCCTGCAGCAACGCATCCGGTTTGCCCGCGCGCAGACGCACCATCCAGTCAATGGCCTGCTCGCTGATTGGGTCCAGGCGGGCCTTGCTCATGGGGCCATCTCGGCCAGGTAGCATTGGCGCAGGGCTTGTTTCATATAGCGGCTCACGGTGCGCTCAGACAATTGCAGCTTGCGCGCAATCGCTACGTAGCTCATGCCGTCGAGTTGGCTATAAAGGAAGGTGGCCTTGACGATCAGCGGCAGGCCATCGAGGGCGCGGTCAATTGCCACCAGGGCCTGGATCAGTTGCAGTTGGTCTTCGGGGGAGGGCGCCAGCGCCTCGGGGGTCGCGGCGAGCCGCTCCAGATAGGCGGTTTCCAGGCGACTGCGGCGGTAACGATCAAAGATCAGCCGACGCGCAATGGTCGAGAGATAGGCCCGGGGTTGCTCGATGCTGTCGGGGTCGACCCGCGCGGCGAGCATCTGGCAGAACGTATCGGCGGCGGTGTCTTCGGCATCGGCGTGATTACGCACGCGATGCTGGATATGTTGCAGCAACCACCGGTGATGGTCATTGAAAAAGAAGCCCAGCTTGCGGATTGGAGGTGACTGCACGGGTCGACTTTCTCAAGGGTGGTATTGTGAATCGTTCTCAATACTACCGTTTGTGTGAGTACGGCTGCAACAATCCGTAATTGTACGAACGGGTTTGCTTGGGAAAGACGTCACCGATAAAGGGTGTTGGCGGGGTAAACGCGGTGCTCTCAGGTTTTTCGCGAGCAAGCTCGCTCCTACAGGGCATAACGGTGCTGGAAGGTGCTGCGATAGCTTAGGCACTGGCAGCCTTGATATCTGCCCTTGCAACGATCTGGGGGATACTTTTTGATCACTCCCACAGGACGTGGGAGTGATCCGAGCAAGACGCTATCAGGCGATAGCATCCCAGGCGCGGTCGCCTTTCTCGTCCTTGATACGGGTCGGCAGGCCCATCACGTCCAGCGCCTTGAGGAACGGCTCGGCTGGCAGTTCTTCGACGTTGGCCATGCGCTGCACGTCCCACTCGCCACGGGCAACCAGCAGCGCTGCGGCTACAGGCGGCACGCCGGCGGTGTAGGAGATGCCCTGGCTGTCGGTTTCGGCATAGGCTTCTTCGTGGCAGGCCACGTTATAGATGAACAGCTCGCGCGGCTGGCCATCCTTGGTGCCCTTGACCAGGTCGCCAATGCAGGTCTTGCCGGTGTAGCCCGGTGCCAGGGAAGACGGATCAGGCAGCACGGCCTTGACCAGTTTCAATGGCACCACTTCCAGGCCTTCGGCGGTGGTGACCGGCTTCTCGGAGAGCAGGCCGAGGTTTTTCAGCACGGTGAACACATTGATGTAGTGTTCGCCGAAGCTCATCCAGAACCGCACGTTGGGCACGTCGAGGTTTTTCGACAACGAGTGCACTTCATCGTGGCCGGTCAGGTACAGGTTCTGCGAACCGACTACCGGCAGGTCGTCGGTACGTTTGACTTCGAACATGGTGTTGCTGGTCCACTGGCTGTTCTGCCAGCTCCACACCTGTCCGGTGAATTCGCGGAAGTTGATTTCCGGGTCGAAATTGGTGGCGAAATATTTGCCGTGGCTGCCGGCATTGACGTCGAGAATATCGATCGAATCAATGCGGTCAAAATGCTGTTGTTGTGCCAGCGCCGCATAGGCGTTGACCACACCTGGGTCAAAACCCACGCCGAGGATCGCAGTGATGTTCTTCTGCTTGCATTCCTCCAGGTGGTTCCACTCGTAGTTGCCGTACCACGGCGGGGTCTCGCAGACCTTGCCCGGCTCTTCGTGGATGGCGGTGTCCAGGTAAGCCACGCCGGTATCGATGCAGGCACGCAGTACCGACATGTTGAGGAAGGCGGAGCCGACGTTGATGACGATCTGCGATTGGGTTTCGCGGATCAGTGCCTTGGTCGCTTCCACGTCCAAAGCGTTCAGCGCAAAGGCCTGGATCTGGGCGGGTACCTTGAGGCTACCCTTGGCCTTGACGCTGTCGATGATGGCCTGGCATTTGGAGATGTTGCGCGACGCGATAGCAATCCGACCGAGTTCGTCGTTGTGCTGCGCGCACTTGTGGGCCACCACCTTGGCGACACCTCCTGCACCAATGATAAGAACGTTCTTCTTCAATTTACCTTTTGCTCCTTACTTGGAAAGCCGGCCTTACGACAGGCTGGAAACGTAGTCTTCAAAACCGAACTCGCGGACGACTTCGACGCTGC